>Ga0210015_1000978_pt1 | contig 28934 bp, 23 predicted proteins | sample CryGeymeta201522_FD_185471 | JGI IMG/M metagenome (GOLD analysis project Ga0210015, IMG submission 185471) | Groundwater microbial communities from Crystal Geyser aquifers in Utah, USA - Crystal Geyser metaG 2015-22 (SPAdes) (version 2) | ecosystem: Environmental > Aquatic > Deep subsurface >... | reverse complement strand
ATCGGTGCGGAAAACGCAGACGCGTGACACACCACATAGGGTGTGGAATCAAGGCGACTGGGGACAGGTGCATAGCCAGGCTATGCGAAACACCTGCCCATCAGCCTGTTCCAGCGCCGCAACCTGGGCCGCTCCACGGACGGTCTGCTGATCGCGCCTCCGGCGGCCGACCCCCTCGGCTAACGGCTGCGCGCAGATCCTCGCTCCCTCACTCAGGTGCGTGCGAGAGCGGGTACCTGCCGTACTCCTCCACGGCACGCCACACCGCCGCAATGTGCTCCTCCGGCCACGGCATCCCCTGGTCGGCTCCGCAGAAGTAGCCGCCTTCCCGGCCCAACTGCCACAGCCGCCTCCGGACCTCCGCCTCGATCCGGTCGGGCGGGCCGTCCACGATCAGGGCAGAGGAGATGCCGCCTTGGAGCGCCAGCCTCCCCTGCGTCCGCTGCCGCACGCGGTCCAGGTTGTTGGCGGACGCCTGCACCGGGTTCAGGATGTCGACGCCCAGGTGTAGGAACACGTCGAGGACCGCGTCGAGGTTGCCGCAGGAGTGGAAGTTGAGGAGCACGCCGCGTGACTTGTAGAAGCTGAACAGCCGGGCGTATTCGGGCACCAGGAAGTCGTTGAGCAGGGCAGGGGAGAGCAGCGGGCCGAGTTGGGTGCCCAGGTCATCGCCGAGGCCGGCGATCTCGACACCGACCTCCACGTAGTGCTTCGCGAGACCCAACTGGAAGTCCATCACCCGGTGCAGCACCTCGCGGACGAAGCCGGGCTCGGTGTGGAAGTAGACCATGAGGGCTTCCATCCCGACCAGGTTGTAGGTCCGCTCCCAGAGCGTCTCGCGGTGGGAGCCGGAGAGGAAGCTGTCGGCGTCGGGGTCGCGGGCGCGCGCTTGCTCGTACAGGCGGGCGATGATGCGCTCGTCATCGGGGTCAGGCCAGCGGTAGGCGGCCAATGCGCGCGGGTCGGGGATCGGGTGGTGGATCGGGAAGCCCATCACGCCTTCCTGTCGCTTGCGGAAACTGACGCCCCAGATGTCTTCCCACTCGGTGCCGACCGGGCAGTCGTGACCGCCGCCGGCGTAGCCTTCGTGGTTGGCGCCGGTGTAGGCAATGCCGTGGCACGGCGGGCCGCCTGCGAGGCGGTCGGGCGTACCGAAGCGGATGATCTCCAACGCGTTGTCGCGAGCCGTAAGCACGGGCGGACCTCCCCTGGTCAGCGACCTGCGACGGTGACTCGCAGCGCCACGTCCTCGGCGAACGCTGACGAGGTTAGCCTCCGCTCGCCGCCCGGGTGCTGGAACGTCTCACCTTTGTCCACCGCGCCGGTCAGTGTGTTCACCCACTCCGCTCTGAGGTCGCCTGCCGGCAGAGACAGCGTCAGCTCGACGGAAGTGGCTGGGGCGGCCGCCTTCTCGCGGGAGACGTAGACAGCATACTTGACGCCCGCTTCAGCCAAGGCGGATGCCGTTGCTCCCTCGGGCAGACCGCCTTTGACGACGGAGGGATTCGGCGCCATCCGGATGAAGTCAAACCGCTCAACGAACTGCTTCAGGATGCTGAGCTGTCGCCGCAGTGATGCACCGCCGCCGCCGGGCTGCGTGGGCGGGTACGCAAACGTCCCGTCTTCGTGGCCGACGGTGAAGGAGTAGTCCAAGTTGTTGTAGAGGCCGCCGCCCGCCAGGATGAATGCCCAGGCTTCGCGGCGGTAGTGGAAGTCGCCGGTGCCCTTGAAGCCGGTCTCATTGTCGCCGAGGACCTTGTTCAGCCCGTAGTTCAGGGCGACGGTCTCGGGCGGCCAGGCGTAGTGGAAGTTGAAGATCGACACCGCCGGGTGCGGGTTTTCCACCTTCGCCTTGCCGTTGGCGATGTTTTGGGAGATCAGGTGCGCGACACCGAGTTGCTTCTCGGTCTCGGCGATCACGTCGGCAATGTGGTGCTGCCAGTCCATGGTCACACCGCGGATGTATGGCTCGTTCATGATCTCGTAGTACACGTTGTCGAAGTCCCGCAACTCGGTGACGACCTCCCGCACCATCGCGTCCTGCACCGGAAGAAGCTCGCCGTGCTTGTCCAGCGTGTAGACGTCCTCGCGAGGCACCCCGCCGAGCCCGTTGACATTGTTGCGCGTGTTCATCGGACTGAGGTTCCACATCTCGTCACCGTAGAAGGGGCAGAACAGGTTGACTTCGACGACGAGGGCGCGGTCAGAGGCTTTGCCGACGAAGTCTTTCAGCCGCGCGAAGTACGCCGCGTTCCATTGGGTCAGGTCGAACTTGTTGCCGCCATTGGCGTAGCCGGGAGTTTGACTCCTCGCCCAGGGGCAGAGCAGCTTCCCTTCCGCAGGGGCGAGGGAGTTCTGCGCGATGCTGAACGCCCCGGGCTGCTCGCAGTACGCGCCGATGAAGGTGCGGGTGTTGTTCAGCCCGTCGGCGTGCAGTGTGTCCAGGTACGTCGTGTAGTCGAACTCGCTGTTGAGCACAGCGCCATAGTGCTCGCCCGACGTGAGAAGCACGGTCGGCTTACCGCGGAACAGGAAGTAGTGAGGGTTGTCGGGGTGGAGGCTGATCGGGTCGGCGGCGGCATCCGCTGCGAGTGACAGGCAAAGCAGCGTGGTGAGGGCGAGCGCAACCAGGACGTGGGTCATGTTGGTACAGCTCCAGTCGCAGGACGAGTGAGGACGTTGCGGAGCATTTCCGCGGCGTTTTCCTTGCACAGTGTAAATTCGCGCCGCGGCTGCACTGTCCTTGTGGCTACAGAGGTGCGTGTCCGGTCACGAACCGACCGGGGGAACCGGTTGTCCAACCCTCGGCCGCGCCCGAACAGCGGCAACCGAACGCAGAACCATTCGCAGTACAGGAGGTGCTTTGGTGCCGCCCTCAACGCAGACAAAGCCATATGCAAGGATCAAAGTCGTGGGTGTTGGCGGGGGCGGCGGGAATGCCGTCAACCGGATGATCGACGCCGGAGTGCGCGGCGTCGAGTTCGTGGTGATCAACACCGACAAACAGGTGCTCGACCAGACCAGCGCCGAGCAGAAGGTGCAGATCGGCAGCCGGAAGACCGGCGGACTGGGCGCGGGGGGCAACCCGGACGTGGGTATGGAAGCCGCAGAGGAGAGCCGTGAGGCGCTGGTCGCAGCCTTGGGGCGGCCGGAGATGGCGTTCATCACCTGCGGGCTGGGCGGCGGCACCGGCACCGGGGCGGCACCCGTGGTCGCCGACATCATGAAGAAGGCCGGCGCCCTCACCATCGGCGTGGTGACGATGCCGTTCACCTTTGAGGGGATTCACCGGGCCATGCGCGCCGGCGAGGGCGCCCACGCATTGCAGGGGAGCGTGGACACACTGCTCAGCATCCCCAACGATCGGCTTCTCAGCGCGCTGGGAAAACGCACCCCGATTCTGGAGGCGTTCCGGGCAGCCGACGACGTGCTGCGGCAGGGCGTGCAGGGCATTTCGGACCTCATCACCATTCCCGGATACATCAACTTGGACTTCGCCGACATCCGGTCGGTCATGAAAGATGGCGGCGCGGCCCTGATGGGCATTGGCACTGGCACCGGGGAGCATCGAGCCAAAGATGCCGCCCGGGCAGCGGTGGCGAGCCCGCTGCTGGAGCAGTCGCTCTACGGCGCGAAGCAGGTGCTCATCAACCTCACCGGCGGGAGAGACCTCGCCCTGACCGAGGCAGAAGAAGCCGTCCGCATCGTTCGGGAGTCCACCGGCGCCAGCGACGCGAGCATCTTCTGGGGGTTGGTGATCGACCCGGCGCTGGATCAGGAGATCCGCCTCACGGTTGTCGCCACAGGTTTCGACGGCACGGCGCCGGAACCCGCTGCCGCTGCGGCAGCGCCGGCCGAGCCGTCGCCGGTCTCCTTCACCCGCGCCGTCAGGGAGTTAGGGAAGCTCGACGATCAGGACGACGACTTCGGCGTGCCGACGTTTCTGCGCGGGCGGTGAGTTGGCGAAGCTGTAGGCGGGAAGCGTCGGGCAGGACTCCGGAGGAGACGTAGCGAAAGGGTTGCCGCGTCGGGAGCTGACTCGAGTGCCCCGAGGAGCCTCTCCATGATCCGCCTCGAGCCGCTGGTGCCGACGCGGGTGCCCAGGGCGTGCGCCAACAGGTTTTCCGGCAAGGACCAGGTGGTCTGGACGCTGTACAACCGCAGCGGCCGCGAGTTTGACGGCAACGGGCTGGGGTTGGCCCACGTTGCGGGGGCAACGATGGACAACGGCGAGGTGACTGCCGTCGCCCAGCGAACGCCGTCTTGGAGCCCTGGACCGAAGTAGGGTCGACAGCCGGTGGCGGCCGTCGAGCGCGCTTGGAGAAAGGACTGTGAACGACATGCGGTGTACTCTGATAGCTCTGGCCATGTCGCTCGCGTGTGTCGGCATGGTTGCAGGTCGTGTCGCGAGGAGTGCGGAGATGGACGAGGAACGTCTTACGGATCCAGCAGCAGCCCTCACGTCGGCGCCGTCGCCCGAGGGCGAGGCGCTCTCGGAGCACTACGCCCTGACCGTCGGGGGCCGCAGCGTGCCGGTCTACGCCTGCCGTGTGTCGGCAATGCCGTTCAACCAAGTGTGGCCGGGCTACCAGCGACCGTTGGACCAGACGGAGACGGCGGGCTTCGCCTACTGGGACATGGGCGGCCTGGCGCGGGTTGAGATCCGCTCCTTGCGGCCCGTTGAGTCGGTGGTTGTCCGGCCCGCGTCCCTCGGAATCGTCCCCACCGTCGAGGGCGACCGGATTGCCTTCGACCTGAACCGGCCGCGTCAGTTGGTGGTCGAGGTCAACGGGCTGCACCACGCCCTGCATCTGTTCGCCAACCCGCCAGAGCGGGACGCGCCAACGGCCGGGTCGGACACCGTTCGCTACTTCGGCCCCGGCGTTCACCGGCCGGGCAAGATCGACCTGAAGAGCAACGACACCGTCTACCTGGCTCCCGGCGCCGTGGTGTACGGCAGCCTCCACGCCAGCGGCGCCTCCAATGTCCGGATCCTCGGGCGCGGCATTCTCGATGTCGCACCCTTCGCTCGCGGCGAGGGTGGCGGCGCAATCCGGCTGACCGACTGCTCGGAGGTGGTCATTGACGGAATCACCATGCGCGACCCGGACGTCTGGTGCTGCAGCCTGTTCGGGTGTCGGAACGTCGTCGTCTCCAATGTCAAGCTCGTCGGGTTGTGGCGCTACAACGCCGACGGGATCGATGTCTGCAACAGCCAGGACGTAGTCGTTGAAGACAGCTTTGTTCGCGCCTTCGACGACGCCCTTGTGATCAAAGGGCTGAAGTTCGGGCAGAACTCCTTCGACGGCCGCCCGGTGAAGAACGTCGTGTTCCGGCGGTGCGTCGTCTGGTGCGACTGGGGCCGGGCGATGGAGATCGGTGCTGAGACGTGCGCCCCGGAGATCTCCGACGTTGTCTTCGAGGATTGCGACGTCGTCCGCACCACCCACATCGCCATGGACCTCCAGCACGGTGACCGGGCTGCCGTGCACGACATCCGCTTCGAGAACATCCGCGTGGAGGTCGACAAGTTCAACCTGCCTCCGCGGATGCAGTCCAGTCCGGAGGACCGGTACGCGCTCGCGGAAAACGAGAGCTACCTGCCGAACCTGCTGGTGATCGCGATCCGCGGCACGAACTACTCCCAGGACGCGCAACGCGGGACCGTCCGTGACGTGCTGTTCCGCGACATCGCCGTGACCGGACCGCGGAGGCCGGGGTCCTCCTTCAACGGCTCCGACGCGGAGCACACGGTTGCGGGCGTGACCATTGAGAACCTCCGCCTCAACGGCCGGGCAATCGCAGATGCCGCCGACGCGCAGCTTGCCATTGGGCCGCACGTAAGCAACGTTCGATTCCGTTGACTCGGCGGCGCGGATTGATAGCGCGTTTTCGGAGGGACAACCCGATGCAACGAAGAGACAACCGACTGTGGTTGCTGCCGGTCCTGCTGACGCTGTGCGCCCAGGGAGGCTGGACCATGGATTGCCACGTCTCGCCAACCGGCAACGACGCCAACACCGGCACGGGGCCGGAGGACGGGAAGGCGCTTCGCACCCTCCAGGCCGGAGTGGACAAGCTGCAGCCTGGCGACACGCTGCTGGTCCACGGCGGCGTGTACCGCGAGACGGTGACGTTTCCCCGTAGCGGCGAGCCGGGGAAGCCGATCACCGTGAAGGCGGCGGACGGTGAGGAGGTCACAGTCACGGGCTGTGACCCAGTGACCGGGTGGACGAAGCAGGAGGGCAACCTCTGGAAAGCGCCGATGCCGTGGACGCTGGGCTTGGGGCGGAATCAGGTGTTCGCCGGGGGCGCGGTGCTGATCGAGGCACGGTTCCCCAACGAACCCGATCCCGGACTGGGGATGTACGTGTCCGATCTGTCGCCGCTCTGGCCGACGTTCGGCGAGTTCTCGATTCCCGACCCGAAGGGAAGCCCCGGCCGGCTCGTGAGCAAGCTGCTCGATGGGCAGCCGGATGACTACTGGAAGGGGGCGTGCTACTACGGCGTCCACTACGAGGGTTGGTCGGCGCAGACCGGGATTATCGAGAGCTCGAAGTCGGGTGAGATCACCGTCGGCGACCGGACGCGGACGTGGTGGTTCGGCCCGGCGTACGGCGGCGGCTACAAACCCGAAGAGGGACGCGGCATGATCGTCGGGCACATGCACGCACTGGACGCACCGGGCGAATGGGTCTGGCAGGACGACACGCTCTATCTCATCCCGACGGGCGGTGGCGAGCCGACGAGTGTCGAGGCAAAGCGGCGGCAGCTTGTCTTCGACCTGAGCGGACAGGAGCAGATTCGGATCGAGGGGCTGACGATCAGAGCGGCGTCGATGCGGCTGGAGGGCTCCGCCAACTGCGTGATCGACCGGTGCGACCTGTCGTACATTTCGCACTTCACGCGCTTCTACGCCATCGGTCAGATTGAGGACGGCCGCGACACGATCAAGTCGGGAGAGACGGGGATCTTCGTGGGAGGGCACGACAACTCGTTCCTCAACTGCAGTGTCCGCTTCAGCGCCGGCGCGGGGTTCTACTTGCGCGGCTACCACCACACGATCCACAACTGCCTCATCGACGAGATCGACTACACAAGCCACTACCTGAACGCCATCACCGATGCGGTGTCGGACTTCGGCGACTACGAGAACATGTTGGTCGGCGGCCACGTGATCACGTACAACACCATGCGCAACGCCGGGCGGCACTTCTTCAACTTCTACGGGAACGGCACCAGCACCGCCTCCCGCGACCGGGCGCCGATGGACTACATGGCGACGCTCTTCGCCCACAACCACCTGTACAACGGGATGCTTGAGACGAAGGACGCCGGCCTGCTCACCGGTTACTACTCCAGCGGCGGCACGCTGGACGGGCTGAACTCGCAGGTGTGCTACAATGTGCTGCACGACAGCTACGACCTGGCCGCCATGCGCTGGGGCGTGTTGGGGATCGTGTATCTCGACGCCGGAACGTGCGATGTGGACTTGCACCACAACCTGCTGTGGGCGGCGCCGGGGTCGCTCCAGCGTGGGCTCTGGTACAACACGATGTGCGTCGATGTCCACGAGCACGATAACGTGTTTCACCTGCTATTCACGAGGACGTGCGCAGAGCTGAAGCCGGCGGACTTCCCTGAGGGCAAGCCGTTCCGCTTTGGGCATGATTTCGGCAACCCGCCGCCGCTGCCAGTGTGGCCGCAGCTTGAAGAGCTTCGGCTGACTGATCCGCCGGATCGGACGGATCGGACTGATCTGACCGATAGAGCGTCGTTTTCCCTGGGCAACGTGGACTTCAACCGCGGCTGGCAGTCCCTGGTCGTGCGCTTCGCCAGCGACGCGAAGGGCATGAACACCGATCGCTCCGGCCGCGCCAAGCCGCGCCACCAGAAAGCCACCGATCCGCTGGTCCTTGAGGCCACTGTCAACGACGGCAAGCAGGAGCAAGTTCGGCAACAGTGGACGTTCCTCTACAACTTCAGCGAGGGCGCATGGATCCGCTTCAACCAAGTGCCGTTGGGAGAGGGGTACCGGCGCTTCCGGGTGATCTACGGCAACGAGCAACCGGCGCCGCGACAACTTGAGGTGCACCTGGACAGCGCGGACGGCTCCCTGGTCGGCAAGATCGACCTCCCGCAGACGGACAAGGCGCGCGGCGGCCGGATCCAGATCTACGGCGAAGCCGTCGGCGACATCGCTCCCGAGGCGACTGGCACACGGGACGTGTTTCTCGTCTGCCATTCGGACGACGACAAGCCGGTTGGCGAGTTCGAGTACTTCCGCTTCGAGCAGTACCGGGGGCAGATTCCTCTGCAGCCGAACGAGGTCAAGCTCGAGCTTCGCGTCGGCAGCAAGGACGGTGAGAAGATCGGCGAGGTGTATCCGCGCGCCACGGGCGGTGCTGAGGTGTCTCGCGACTTCGTGGCGAAACTGGAGCCCGCCAAAGGCACGCAGCCGCTGTTTCTCGTCGTCCGATCCAGCGTCGAGGGTCCTGTCGGCGCCATCAACTCGGTCAGCTTGGAGAAGGCGAAGCAACCCATCGACTGGACGGGCGTCAGCAACCCGCCGCTGTCGCGGGACGGGAAGCTGGTCTTCCCTGAACCGACCAACCTGCCGTGCGCCAAGCCCGCCGACAAGTACGCTGGCGCGGCTGCGGCTGCGCGACCGCGGCCGGTCATTGCGGCGACGCGGGTGAAGTCGCCGCCGGCCATCGACGGGCGCTTGGACGAGTGGGAAGCAACCGCCCAGACCATGACCCTCGGCGAAGACTGGGACGGCAGCCAGAGCACCGCAACGCCCAGCACGGCCTGGATCGGCTACGACGACGCGGCTCTGTACGTGGCCGCGAAGACCCCGGTGAAGGACGGCACAAAGCTCGACTTCGCGAGCCACGTCTGGGGTGCCACCGACGCCATGGAGATCGCCGTCCAGGACGGCTTCGCCGCCAAGCCGGGACCGATCCTCAACGTCTACGGATGGCCCGACGGACACTTCCTCAGCACCGATCAGGCCGGCGCGCCGGCGGCCGCCGTGGACCGCCTGCGGAAGGCGGTGACCTACAGAGCCGCCGCCGCGAAGGACTCCTGGGCATGTGAGTGGCGGATTCCCTTCTCAGCCACCGGCTTCACACCCAAGACTGCCTCGCGGCTGCTACTCAACCTCGGTGTCCGCAAGGTGGCAGATGTCGCGTGGGTCATCTGGCGCGGCACCGGCGGGCAGACGTACCTGGTGGGCAACGCCGGCGTGCTCGTCTTCCCGGGAGAGTTCCTCTCTTCGAACCCACTTCCCAGGGACAAGCTTGAGGTCTGGCTTGACGCTGCCGACGACGCGACCATCGAGAAGGACGACGCTGGCAAAGTCGCCGTCTGGAAGGACAGTAGCGGCAACGGCCGCGACGCCCGGCAGGACACGCCCGACTTCCGGCCGCTGTACGAGCCCGCGGGGCTGAACGAACGCCCCGCGCTCCGCTTCGACGAGAAGGCGAAGACCCGGCTGGAGTTGCCTGACCTCTCGGCGGAGAAGATCACCGCCACCGTCTTCACCGTCTTCAGCAACCCGGAGCCCTGTTCCGAAGTCAACCACGATCAGCGGATCTTCACCGCCAGCGACGGGAAGGAGTTCGACTACCAGGTCGGTCTCGCCGCGACTGTCCCCGGTATGGAGACCGGCGGCCCGCGGCAGTCGGTGCAGGTCTTCACCGACCGCTGGGCCAAACGCGTCCACGTCGGCTGCTTCTCGCCCAACTACCAGACATTCCTGCACGGGCTGCTATCCGAAGTGCTGGTCTACAGCCGGACGCTGTCGCGGGAGGAGCAGGATTGCGTGCGGGCGTATCTGGCGCTCAAGTGGGGGGTCGAGTAGCCGTCCTGAGCTCTCCGTTGGTGAGCGAATCGAGGGAGACGCGGAAGATGACCATGCTACAGGCTTTGGCGAAGCCGGGCACGCCCCGGCCCGTGGCCGTGCTCTTCGCCAGGACAAGGAGGGTACCGTCGCCTGCCACCGCCACGGACGAGTAGTCGAACCAGTCACTCGCAGTGTTCAGCTTCCGGGCGTACTTCCAGGTGCGACCGCCGTCCACGCTGCCGCGCAGTCCGCCGTGGCAGCGAACGCTCTCCTTGGCGTCGGGGTTGGAGAAGAGCACCAGGTCGGCACCGCCGATCAACTTTGGCGGATAGCGGACCATCCCTGCGCAGGTCCCCTGGTTGATCTCCAGGAGGGTGGGGTCGGTGCCTTCGTCGCCAAAGCGGGAGCCGGCGTCTCCGCTAACCGCAGTGCGTCGCCGGTGTTCCGGTCCACACACGCGGAGCCCATGTGGTAGTTGCCGCCTTCAGCGCGCCGGAGCGTCTGCATCGGCAGCCAAGTGCGCCCGTGGTCGAGGCTCCGGCGCAGGACGATATGACACTCCGCGACGTTGTCCCAGGGCGACTTCCAGCGTTCCTCGCAGAAGGCCAGCACAGTACCGTCGTTGGCGACAACAAGGTTTGGGATGTGGTAGTTGGCCTCCCCGGTCTGCTCAAAGACGGTGAGGGGAGGAACGTCTTGGTCTGGTTCTCCGGAAGCAGGCACTTGAGGAAAGGGAGTCGTGATCATGGCGGCGGACAGAACAAGCAGGCGACGGAGGTACATGCGGTTGGTCCTTGGTTGTTTCGCTTGAGGCTGAGTTGCAGGGGCTCCGTGCGGCGCCCGCAGCCCACACCATTCTGCGGTCGAACACGTTCCCCTTCGGAAATGCGTCGTCAATCCGAGCCGCGACGGGGCGCCCCATGGGCCAGGGAGCGTGTGCCACGCTGGCTGTCCCGGCGACGCCGACGGCTCACGCGCTCCGTCACCGTCGCGGTCAACCCCCGGGGGGGTGCTCGGATGGGCTTGCGTTCTCACTTGCCGGGGTGTTCAAGCGAAGCGCGAACTCGAGTGATCCTGCCGAAAGAGCGGCGGCTCCCCGCGCATTCCTCCTGGTGCTTCCAGGGCGGGTTGCGGACCTTGTGCACCGGCTTGGCAGGAACCGTGGAAGCCGTTTGACTTGTCGAGGGATGCCTCTCGACCGCAACACGCACCGCCGAAGTGAGCAGGTGAACGCATGTACCTATCCGGGATTGCAGACGAAGCAGGCAAGCCGATTGGCACCCAGATTCGCGCCCACTGCGAACTGGGCTGGAAGCACGTGGAGATCCGCAATGTAGCCGGGGTGAATCTGGCCTCGCCGGACATGCCGGAGACCACGTTCGAGGCGATTCGGGAGAGGGTGACCGAGGCCGGTCTCCAGGTCTCGTGTTTTGCGTCGGAGCTTGCGAACTGGGCGCGACCGATCTCGGGCGACTTCCAGTTGGATGTTGATCAGTTGAGGACGGCCATCCCCCGGATGCACAAGTGCGGCACCGAGTTCATCCGCACGATGAGTTGGCCGAACGATTCGGACAACCCGCTCAGCGATGACGATTGGCGGGACGAAGCCATCTCTCGGATGCGCGAACTGGCGACGATTGCCGAAGACGGCGGAGTGACGCTGGTGCACGAGAACTGCAGTGGGTGGGGCGGCCGGGGGCCGGAGCAATCCATGCGTCTGCTGGAGGCGGTCGGGTCGGACCGGCTCAAGTTCGTGTTCGACACCGGCAACACGCTGGGGCACGGGCAGGATCCGTGGGAGTACTACCAGGGCGTCAAGGACCACGTGGTCTACGTGCACATCAAAGACCGGCAGAGGAGCGACGGCAAGGAGCAAGCGTGCTACTGCGGCGAGGGCGATGCCCGGGTGCGCGATATTCTGACCGACCTGTACGCGGCAGGATACCGGGGCGGGGTCTCCATCGAGCCGCATCTGGCCGCAGCCGTGCACCTTGGCAAGGAAGCGGAGGACGACGCCGCATATCGCATCTACGTGGAGTACGGGCGGCGGATGACGCGGATCGTTGAGGAGATCACGGGAGGGTAGCCGGGGGCACGCCTCGGCGCCTGGGTAACTTGGCGGTGGGAGCAGTGTCAGACCGAATCTCGCAGGTCCCGGTCATACTGAAGAGGCTCCCGCCAACCCACTCCAGTACCACTCACCACGGCATGACACTATTCGCTCCCCTCTCGACTGCCTTCCGCTTCTTTGCGCTTCTCACGCTTGTCGTCTGTCACGGCGCTTCCGCCGAGACACATAGCGAGCAGACCGCTGCCCAGACGTACGACGTGTCCTTCAGCGTCCAGCCTGTTGCCGATGCCCGAGCCGCGTCTGTCGACGTGCAGTGGGGCAGGGGAGAGGGAGGCGACTGCTACACGCTCCGCCTCGACAGTCAGGGAGCCAAACTGGGCAAACTCGCCGGCGGCCGGGAGCAGCGGATCGCCGCCTCCAGGGAACTGCGCCTGCCGTGCCCGGGAGAGCCGGCGCGCGACGTGCTGATTGCCCGGCGCCCGGATCGAGTCTGGGTGGAAGCGGACGGGGAGCGCGTATTCACCTGCTTCGACGGCGCGCACTTTGCCGGTGGGATCGAGGTGACAAGCGAGGGCGCCACCGTGAGCGATTTCCGCCTGCGCGAGTTGGACGAGCTGCATTTCGGCGACGACTTCCTGCGGGATCCCAGCAGCCCGGGCGAGTGGGAATCGGTGCAGGGCCAGTGGCAGCTCTCGGTCTACCGCGACCCGCTGATCCAGCGCGACGGCGGCCCCATCGGCGCATCCTGGTATGAGTCCACCGGCAAGGACGCAAACCTTGCCGCGGCGGGGTACGATTTCTGGGGGGATGTGCGCCTGGCGACCAGTTGCCGCTCGGACGGGGCGGCGGCCCTGGGCTTGGTGTTCAACTGTCAAGGCCCCGACGACTACTGCCTCGCGCGCCTTTCTCCCGAGCGGGCGGCGGAGCTGCTTCAAGTGCGGCGCGGCGAGAAACGACTGTTGAAGCGCGCGCCGGCCGAGTGGGCCCCCGGTTGCTGGCAGCGCCTCGAGGTGACCACCTGGGATCGAGCGGCGCGGGTTGCGCTCAACGGGCAGCCGGTTCTTTCGGCCGACGGGCTGTCGCTGGCTCACGGTCGGATCGGTCTCTATGCCGAAGGCGCTGGGGCGCAATTCGACGATCTCGCCATGGACAGCGCGGTCGCCTTCTGGGACGACTTCTCGTCGGGCAGCGCGTACCGGTGGGACGCGGTGTCGGGAGAGCCACTGATGCAGGATGGGCGGCTCCGCCTGCGCGCAGACGGGAAGGGGGTGGCTCTGGCGCGGACGCGCCCGTGGGATAGCTACTCGGTCCAGTGTCGCGTGACTGACGGCCGCGGAGAAGCCGGAATCGTGTTTGGCTGGGCTGCGCCTGAAGACTTCTGGAGCTTCCAGTGCGGGAAGGGCGGGGAGTGGCTGCTGAAGCGCCACGCACCTGACGGTATCACGGTGGTTGCCAAAGGCACCCTCGCCGTGACGGGAACAGAGCATAGCGTCCGCGTGACGGTTGACGGCGAACTGGTCGAATGCTGCCTCGATGGTCGGTTCGTGAATCGAGAGGCGTCGCCCTCGGGCGCCCGCGGACGTTGGGGTTTGATCGCCGACGGACCGGTGTTGTTCGCCGATGTACAGGGCGCTGGCGGCGGGGTGCCTCGCGCGCCGCTGTTCGCGACAGACTTCTCCCAGACCACTGTGATCGGCAAGAACAAGGGCGAGGAATGGCGGGTCGTCGGCGACTTGCTGGGGCGGGCTGCGGGCCGGTGGACTACTCCTACGCGGGGGGACCCTGTGGAACTCGTCGGAACGGCCAACCGGGCGCCGGCAGTCATCCGCTTCCGTGATCCGCTTGCAGGCGACGTGTCGCTTTCCTGCGAGTTCGACGACGCCTCGACGGCAGCCTCGATCGCGCTGCTTGGCACCGATCCTGCGTCGGGCTACGCTGCTCACCTCGCCGAGAACGGCCGGCGGCTGGAACTGCTTCGACGCGGCCAAGTGGTGGCGGCGTGTGACCTGACTGCGCTTGGCGGCGAAGCAGGAGGCAGTCTCCAACTGGAGCGCGTGGGGCGTCACTTCGTCGCGCGGTGCGGAGAGCAAGCCGTCGCCTACCGCGACGAGGCGCCGTTGACGGCGGAACTTGCGGCTCTCGTTGTCGAGCAGGGAAGCGCGGCGGTGCGCGAGTTCGCCATCGAGGGACGAAATGCGTTGGCGTACCCGTTCGACCGCATCGAGCCGGACTGGCGACCGGTCAGTGGCGACTGGCGATTCCACTCGGGGATGACCTGCATCCCGTGGAACTACTGGATCACGGGGGACGGGAGGGAGCAGCCCGCGCTGCAGTGGAACCGGGTCCGACTTCCTGCCGACCTCGATCTCGACTTCTATGTCAGCGAGCATACGGAAGGCGAAGAGAACGGGAGTCACTTCCACTTCCCCTACCACGATATCTCGGTGGTGCTCTCCGGCGACGGTCAGTCGCTCGACAGCGGCTACCGGGTGCTGCTCGGCGCCAACGGCGGTCATGGGAGTGTGCTCTACCGGAAGGGCGAGGCCGTTGCCAAGTCGGCGATGCCGGTCATTGTGATGGGCAGCCACTGCAACGAGCCTCGGCAGCTCCGCGTCCATCTGCGAAAGGAGAAGTCGAAGCTGACGGTGACCGCCAACGGAACGGTGCTGTTCGCCCTCGACGACGCCGAGCCGCTTGGTGAGGGGTACCTCGCCCTGGGTGCTTCCGGCTGCCGCGCGAACTTCAGCGACTTCTACCTCGCCGCCCTGCGGACGTGGGAGAACCAGTTGCCGGCGCCCCTGCCGGATCGGTAGGCTGGCGCTTGAGTGTGACGGTTGCGGCGCGCGTGGAGCGATTCGACGCCCGGAACGGAGGGGACCGACGTGGCTGACATTGTCTACTTCGACCTGGAAACGCAGAAGAGCGCCGAGGAAGTCGGCGGCTGGCACCACGCCGACCGGATGCTGATGTCGGTGGGGATCACGTACTCCACAGCAGAGGGGTCCTTCCGGGTCCACCGGGAGGAAGACGCTCCTGCGCTGGCGGAACACCTCGCACAGGCCGATCTGGTCGTCGGCTTCAACGTCGTGGGCTTTGACTACAAAGTGCTGCAGCCGTACACGCAGATTCAGCTTGCGCGCCTTCCCACGCTTGACCTCCTGGCCGACCTCCACCAGCGACTGGGCCACCGGGTGTCGTTGGACTCCTGCGTCGAGGCGACGCTGGGCGAGCACAAGTCCGCGGACGGCTTGACTGCCCTGAGATGGTGGAAGGAAGGCCGCGTCGACGAGATCATCGAATACTGCAAGAAAGACGTCGAGGTCACGCGCCGTCTTCACGAGCACGGCTGCCAGCACGGCCATGTCTTCTTCATGTCCAGGTACAAGGGGCGGACAAAGGCGGCGGTGTCGTGGTCCCTTGACCCCGGGCGGCCGACATGATAGCATTCGCCTTGTGCTCAGTCCCGCGCCGAGCCGCCCTCGGCGCACACCCGAAGGGAGCCCAAACGATGCTCACCCATCCCGCGCGCCCGGGCGCGAAGCTGGTCCGGACAGGGGTCTTGCTCTCATTGACCGTCGTGGTAGCCTCCGCCGCACAGGCGCAGACCCTCAAGTGGCACAAGAAGATCGGCTATTGCGCCAGCCCAACGGTGGCCGATGTGGACGGCGACGACACGCTGGACCTGGTCCTGGGCACCAGCGGAATGCTGTACGCGCTGAATGGCGAGACCGGCGAGACCTTCTGGCACACCGCTGTCGGCGGCGACATCCTGACTTGCCCGGCCATCGCCGATGTGGACAACGACGCCCGGATTGAGGTCGTCTTCGGCTGCACCGACCGGCGGGTGACCGCTGTGGATCTCGAAACCGGCGAACCCCGCTGGAGCTTCCGGACGCGCCGCGAAGTGACCTCCTCTCCTGTCATCGCTGATGTGCAAGGCGACGGCACCCAGGAGATCCTCTTCGGGAGCCAGGACGGGCAGCTCTACATGCTGGCGGGGCGCGGCGGCAAGCTGTGGTGGTCGAAGGATCTGCGCGCGCCGGTCTCGGCTTCGCCCGCGGTCGCCGATGTGAACGGCGATGGGATCATGGAGGCGTTCGTGTGCGCCGACGACGGGAACTTCTACGCGCTCAACGCGAAGGACGGTCGCGTGCTCTGGTCCAACCGCGTCGGCATTCGCAACGCCCGGTCGGTCGCGTTGGCGCCGCTGACCGACGAGCCGCGGTGGGGGGCGTTCATCAGCGCCGGGGTCATGCGATTGATGGAGGCCGGCCGCGAGAAGCGCGTGTGGAGCTTCTCTGGGAGCGGCGACACTTGCGCCTCGGGAAGCCCGGCCATTGCCGATCTGAACGGAGACGGCCAGTTGGACGTCGTCTTCGGCGCCGACGACGGGAACGTGTACGCCCTTGCCGGCCTGACCGGCGAGAAGTTGTGGGAAGCCCGGGTCTCGCCGCGGGTGGGTGTCGAGTCGTGTCCGGCCATCGCCGACGTCAACGGGGATGGCTCGCCCGACGTCCTCATCGCCTCGCCCAACAGGCGCCTCTTCTGCCTGGACGGGAAGACGGGCAGCCCCCTCTGGTCGCAGCCGCTGGCATACCAGACCGCCGGTTCCCCGGTAGTTGCCGAGGTGAACCGCGACGGCAAGTTAGCGGTCGGCATCGGCACGGAAGACGGCGAGTTCTACCTCTACGCGTGCGAAGCTTCGGGGCAGGTGCTCTGGGCCAAGGCCCGCGGCGACGGCCGGAACACGGGAGCCTACCCCGCGGCGAGGTCCTTCGGCAAAGCGATGGTTGGCGTGCCGCGGCGGTAGATCTGGCTGCCGAGAACCCTCAGAACGCCTGGGCGATCTGCACGGCCACGCCGATCGCCGCCGCCTTCGCCTTCGCCGCCCCCTCGGGTCCGCGCGCAAGGGTTGGTTCGACCACGATGGGGCGGATGTCGGTGAATCCCATGAAGCCCAGCGCCAGTTCGAGGTACGGCTTCTGGAAGTCCATTTGCGCGCCGCCGGAATCGGCTCCATAGGCGCCGCCGCGGGAGTAGACCACTGCGGCGGGCTTCCCAGTGATCAGCCCGGTGTAGCCCGTTTCCGGCGAGAAGCTGAATGACAGACCGGGTTGGATGATCACGTCGAGGTAGTGCTTCAGCTTGTAGGGGAGACCGAAGTTCCACATGGGCAGGCTGAGCAGGTATTTGTCGGCCGAGTTGAAGTGGCCGAACGTCTTCACGACGGCCGCCCACGCCGCGGCTTCTTCGGCGGTGTGCTCCTGACCGGTCAGGAGCCGGTACTTCGCGTTCAGTGTGTCGCCATCAAACTCGGGCAAGTCGGCTGACCAGAGGTCGAGGGTCTCGACCTCGTCGGCAGGATTGACGGCCTTGTACGCCTCAATGAACGCCTGCGCCACAGCGATTGAGCTTGAGCGGTCCTTTCTGGGTGAGGCTTCTATGTGCAGTAGTTTGGACATGGTGGTTCTCCGCCTTCAGTTCAGTCCGCATGGTTAAGCCCCGTGGCCATAGGATGACCGCGAGGAGGAGGGGAGGGAACCGGAGCGCGCCCTGCTTGCATCTGCACGCCGGCGGGCAGGAACCAGGCAGCGTCCCCTCGAAGAAGTGGTATGTGAGTCGCTGTCGCCCCACTCGCGGCGGCACGAAAGGAACTGAGCAGATGCAGTGGATCACGCCCTCCCTGATGGCCGCCGCCTTCCTCTCAAATGCTTCAACGACGGCGCTCGCCGAACTGACCGCCCGGGTGCAACCCACTCCCGGCGGCCCGCAGATCCATGTGAACGGGAAGCCCGTTGTGCCGCGGTGGTTCTTTGGCTCGCAGCAGGGCGGAACGGTGTCGGCGTCTGCGGAGTGGACGGACGCGTCGTTCGACTTCTCTCCCGGCGTGCCGGTGAACAAGAGCGGGACACTGCACCTCAGATTCAGTCATCGAGCAGGCGAGGTGTGGCTGGCGGACGTTCGCATATGCGATGCCGAATCGGGCGAGGAGGTGCTGCCGCCGGAGAGCTTCGCGACGCCGGAGGCGTTCGCCGCGGCGTGGAATCTGTGGCCGCTGGGCGAGGCGAACACCGTCGGGAAGGTGGCGGTGGAGGACGGCGTGCTTCACGTGGTCCAGACCGATCCGCCCAACGGGAACTGGCCCGACTTCCACCTCCACAGCGGCGTCGCGATGACGTTCAAGGCGGATCGACGCTACCGGTGCTCGTTCCGCGTCCGCGCCGTGCCGGACCGCCAGGTGAACCCGGCGCTGTACCGCGTGGAGGGTGGCGTATGGACCAACATCGGCGGGCCGCCGGGACCGTTTCTGCAGCAGGTCGCCCTCGCCCGTGATGCCGGCGTCGACTTCGTGTCGTTCAGCGCCCCGAACTGCTGGACCGAACCGGAGACGGATCCCAACTTCGAGGCGCTGGACGCGCTCTGCAAGAGTATCGTCGCCGTGAACCCCGAGGTGCTGCTCGTCCCCCGCGTGAGCGCCAATGCCCCACCGTGGTGGCTGGAGCGTCATCCCGAAGCGCGGATGGTGTATGAAGGCAACAAGCCCGGGAACATGGCGGCAGTATCGGACCGGCAGTACCGCGCAGACGCGGCGGCGCACCTGGAGAAGCTCTGTCGCCACCTGACGGAGGCGTTCCCGGAGCACTTTGCCGGAATCCACCCGTGCGGGCAGAACACGGGGGAGTGGTTCTACGAGGACTCGTGGGAACGGCCGCTCAGCGGGTACGACCCGGCGACACTGCAAGCATGGCGGGAATGGCTGAGAGCCCGCGGCGCCGCTGACGCTGGGACCGCGGAAGTCCCCAGCGCCGAGTCTCGCCACGCCGCGCCGTTCGGGCTGCTACGTGATCCCGCGCGCGAGCGGCGACTGATCGACTTCGCCCGGTTCCAGCAGGAGGAGATGGCGGACATGGTGCTGGCGCTTGCCGCCGCCGCACGCCGCGGCAGCAGCGGGAAGAAGCTGGTGGTGTTCTTCTATGGCTACCACTACGAGTTCGCCGCCTTGCCGAACGGCGCGTCGGTCAGCGGGCACTACGCGCTGGGCAAGGTGCTGAAGTCAACGGACTTGGACATTCTCTGCTCGCCCATTTCGTACACCGACCGCCAGTGGCCCGGAACGGCCCCGTGCATGAGCCCGGCCGAGAGCATCCGCGACGCCGGGATCATGTGGTTGAACGAAGACGACACGCGCACGTACCTCAGCCTCGACAAGGGCTTCGGTGCCCTCGACGATCTCCAGCAGACCTGCGACGTGATGCTGCGCAACACCGCCCAGGCCGCGCTCCGCGGCTTCGCCACGTGGTGGATGGACTTGCCGGCGACCGGCTGGTTTGCCGATCCGGCCATCTGGGAGGAGATGAAGCGGCTGCGACCAGTTGACGAGGCGATGCTTCAGCGCGCGCAGCCCTTCGCGCCCGAGATCGCCGCCATTCTCGGCGAAGACAGCATGTGCCACCTGCCTGGCGGCGCGAACGTCCTGTCGCGACCGTTCATCTATGACGCCCGCGCCGCCCTCGGTCGGAGCGGCGCGCCGTATGGGCAGTACCTGCTGTCGGAGGTGATCGAGGGGAAGGTGCCTGCCAAGCTACAGTTCTACCTCGCCGCTTGGGCGTTGAGCTCAGAACAGCGACAGCAGCTCAAGGCGAACCGGCGCGCTGGCGAGACGCGCGTCTGGTGCTACGCGCCGGGGTACCTCTCTCCCAACGGGTCCGACCTGTCCGACGAGTCTGACGTGTCCCGCATGAAGGTCCTCACCGGTTTCGCTTGTCGACCGGTCTCATTGGCCGCTCCCGTGGCAACGCCCACCGACCAGGGACGGAAGCTCGGACTGAGCGACCCGTGGGGACCCGACGTGCAGATCGCGCCACTGTTCACCGTGGAAGCGTCGCCGGAAGAGACGCTGGCGACTTACTCGGATGGAAGTCCCGCCGTCGCCGTCCATCGCGGCGAACTCGGCACCGACGTATTCGTCGGAGTGCCCCAACTGACGTCCGCGCTGGTGCGTGCCCTGGCGCGCTTGGCCGGAGCACACCTGTTCACCCAGGTCGATGCGGCCGTCTGGGCGGCGGAACCATACCTGTCGATCCACGCCATGGAGGACGGCACCGTGACCCTGAACACCGGCCGGAACCGCCCGGTACTGGACGCCCTCGACGGTGCGACGATCGGCGACGGCCCGGAGGTTGCACTGCCGATGCGCAAGGGCGAGACGCGGGTGCTGAGGTACTGAGCGGCACAATACCGGACAGGGGCGCGTTGGGCGGGCGTGCCGTAGGAGGTACAATCAGGACGACGCAAGAACGGTTGGTGCAAGTCCGTTGGGCCAGAGCCGCGAGAAGCAGTTGGGACAGTTCTTCACTCCGCCGGAGGTGGCGCGGACACTCGTCGGTTGGGTGGTGCATGACAAGCGGGTGCGCCTGCTCGACCCTTCCTGTGGCGATGGGCGATTCCTGACCTGCCATCCCAGATCCGTCGGGATCGAGATCGATCGCGACAACGCGGCGCTGGCACGCGCGCAGGCTCCTGGCGCCCTGGTACACGAAGGCGACTTCTTCGAGTGGGCAACGCAGACAGCGGAACGGTTCCAGGTTGCCGCGGGGAACCCGCCGTTCATCCGCTATCAGGACTTCGCGGGCGACACGCGAATCCGGGCACTGGCCTATGCGGAGCGCCTTGGAGTGAAGTTCAGTCGCTTGACTTCGTCGTGGGCGCCGTTTCTCGTTGCCGCGGCCAGCTTGCTCCGCCCCAACGGCCGAATGGCGTTCGTGGTGCCCGCCGAGATCGGTCACGCAACGTACGCTCCTCCGCTGCTGGAGTGGCTCTGCGCCCACTTTGAGCATGTTCGGGTTGTGGCGTTCCAGCAGAAGCTCTTTCCCCAGCTCTCGGAAGATGCTTGGCTGCTGTACTGCGCCGGGTATGGGAGTCGCAGCGACGCCGTGTATCTCAACGACTTCGAGAGGTTCGTGGCGGACGAACCTCTCCCGCGGTTCGCCAGACGCGTTGAGCTGTCGACATGGCGCGCGGCCGGCCGGCGGCTACGGCGGTTCTTGCTTCCGAGCGAATCTCTTGCTCTGTACGATGAGCTGTCGGCCCGGCCCGAAGTCGTGCGCCTGTCTGAGGTGGGGCACGCAGGGATCGGATATGTGACGGGGGCAAACGACTTCTTCCACGTGCGCCCCTCGACGGCCAAGGAGCTCGGGATTCCAGCTCGACTCCTGCGCGTTGCGGTGCGCAAGGCGGAGCAGCTCCCGTCCGTCTCAGTTGATCGGGCGGCAGTCGATGGGTGGCTGATGAGCGACGACCCCGTGATGCTCCTGCACCTCAACGGACAGGACCGGCTCCCGGATTGCCTCCGCCGCTACCTCTCCTCTGAGCACGCCGAGCGTGCCAAGGGCACCTACAAGTGCCGGAACCGAAGCCCCTGGTACGCAGTGCCCGACGTGCGCGTCCCCGATGCTTTCCTTGCCTACATGAGCGGATTGCGTCCCAGCCTCGTCCGGAACGATGCTGGCTGCGTTTGCACCAACTCTGTGCACGCCGTAACGCTCAAAGCGGGGGTATCGGTGCGCGCCGTCCAAGAGGCGTGGCGGTCGCCACTCTGCGAGCTGAGTTGCGAGCTGGAAGGGCACCCGCTGGGGGGGGGGATGCTGAAACTCGAGCCGGGCGAGGCTGCCAACGTGCGGCTTCCCCTGGGAGAGGTCGGGCTGACCAGTGGGGAGATCGAGACGATCCGGGGCGGCACTGCCCACGCACGACGGTGGAGGCACTATGGCTGAGGACTTCGTGCCAGGTTTCTTGCCGTTGGGTTCCGCACTGCGGGAGTTCGTCAGCGCGACCTCGACGCAGGGACAGCAGCACATCAAGCCGTTCCACAAGTACGTGGCGCTCCGCCTCGTGCTGGAGGGCGGGTTCAGACCGGACGAGGTCACGCCTCACCCGCCTCTGCGGTTGGTAACTCGCGGCGGCCGCAATCGCCTGGAGTTTGATGCTGAGATAGAGGACGGCCGCGAGCGTACCGTTCTCGGCGGTCTGAAGTCGAAGGCAGTGGATGTGGTCGTGTGCAAAGACGGCGTTGGCCCCGTCGTGGCTGTCTCGGTGAAGGGCACCGGGAACGCCTTCCGCAACCTGACCAACCGGATGGAGGAAGCCATTGGCGACTCGACCAACGTCCACCTGATGTACCCCGGACTCGTCTATGGCTTCCTGCACCTTCTGAAGGCCAACCGCGAAGGGACGCCCGGGCTGGCGGCCAATGACATCTCGGTCGATGCCACGGGAACGGTCGTCCCCGCTGTCCAGCGCTACCATGATGTCCTGTTGGGGTTGGCGGGACGCCGCCTCGTTCGGGATGACTACACGCGGTATGAAGCAGTGGCGTTGGCGATGGTGGAGAGCAGTGGCGCATCGAAGGGGGCTGTCCTGCCCGGCTTCCCGTCGGCGGACAGCCCGTTGCTGCTGACCCACTTCTTCACGACGCTGTACGCTACCTACGACCTCCGGTTTCCGTACGTCGGCGCCTCGATTGCCAGCCTGCGGCGCCTGGAGTGGGATGCCGACTCGCCAGCCCTCACCGGTCTGAGTGACCGAGCGGGCGGCCCGCCCCCCGACTATGACCTCCGAACTGGCTGACGGCTCTGAGATATGAACGACGCAGGCGATCAGACAACGACCGACAGCGACTCCACGGCCGTCTCCCACTTCGAGTGCCAGAGCTGCGGCGCTGCGCTGACCTACGCTCCCGGCACGACGCAGTTGAAGTGCCCGTACTGCGGCAACGTCAACGAGATAGCGGCGGAGCCTGGCGGCGCGGTTGAGCACGACTTGGGAGAGCTTGCCCTTGTCCCGGCGACCTCGGCGCGGGGGCTTGGCGGCGAGGGCCGTACCTTCAAGTGCAGCAACTGCGGCGCGACGACCAACCTGCCGCCGGGGGTGGCGTCCACGGCGTGCGCGTTCTGTGGGAGCGAAGTGGTTGTGCAGACGGCTTCCGACCCCGATCTGGTGCGGCCGGAGACCCTCATCCCCTTTCAGTTCGACAAGCGCCAGGCCGCGCAGAAGTTCCGCGACTGGATTCGGCGGCTGTGGTTTCGCCCGAACAACCTGAAGAAGGTTGCCGCGCTGGAGGAGATGAACGGGGTGTACACTCCGTTCTTCACCTACGATGCGCAGGCCACCTCAGACTGGCGGGGCGAAGCCGGCGACTACTACTGGGAGACCGAGACCTACTACGACCCCCAGGAGAAGAAGCAGAAGACCCGGCAGGTCCGGAAGACCCGCTGGACGTGGCGGAGCGGCCGGCACCAAGCGCTGTACGATGACCACCTTGTGTGCGCCTCCACCGGCCTGGAGGGCCGGTTGGTGCGGACGATCGAGCCCTTCGACCTGAGCGGACTGAGACCCTACAAGGAGGCGTTCCTGTCGGGCTGGTCGACCGAGGAGTACTCCCTCGACCCGCATTCGGCGTGGGCCACTGCTCAGGACGAGCTGCGGGGTCAGGAGCGCGAGACCTGCTCCCGGGAGTTGGGCGGTGACACGCAGCGCAGTCTGCAGGTGGACACGCGCTTCTCGGACGTGACGTGGAAACACCTGTTGCTTCCGGTATTCGTGGCATCGTACCGGTACGCCGGCAAGCGCTACCACTTCCTGATCAACGGTCAGACGGGGGAAGTCGCCGGTCAGGCGCCGCTGAGCTGGTGGAAGATCCTCGGCGCCGTGCTCGCGGCCGCTGCGATTGCTGCGGCGGTGTACTTCGTGCGGGAAGGGCTACGGTAAGGGGAATGGAGTAGTGGCAGGGCCCGCAACGCTCCGCCACTCCCCGCCACTCCCCGCCACTCAACTACTCCACCCCTACGCGCCCTGCTTCGCTCCGCATTCCGCGCAGAACTTCGCTGCGGCCGCGACGACCGCACCACACTCGGTGCAGTGGCGCTGCGTCGGTGCTTCGACCTTCTGCCCGCACTCCGCGCAGAACTTGGCTCCCGCAGCCAGAGCCGCGCTGCACTTGGCGCATTGTGCTGCAGCCGTGGCTGGCGCAGCCGGGCCGCCGCTCTGCTTCTGCGAGAGCGTCTGCTGCATCATGTTGGGGATCATCATGCCCATGCCGGCAGCCATCCCCATGCCCATGGCGCCGCCCTGCCCGGGCTGCTTGGCTGCCTCTTCCATTGCGGAGGCCGCTTTGAACTTCATGTACTGGTCCACATCGCCGACAGCGTGCATGCTCGCCCGCTCGCGCAGGGTCTGCTGGATTTCCTCCGGCGGGGTGATGGACTCGATCAGGAAGTCGCGGGTGGCGATGCCGTACTGAGCGAAGTCCCCTGCCACCCGGCCCTTCACGGCGCCAGCCAGTTCGTCGTAGAGGCGGGGGAGGTTGAGCACGGTGTCCACGTTCTCGCCCAACAGGTCGTTCAGTCGGGCGACAATGACGCTGCGCAGGAAGTCCTGCACTTCGCTCGTGGTGAAGCGCCCTTCTGTCCCAACGATGGAGTTCACGAACAGACCGGGGTCCGTCACCTGCATCGAGAAGGAGCCGAAGGCGCGAAGCTGGATCATCTGGAACTCGGTGTCGCGGAACCACACGGGCTCGCGGGTGCCCCACTTCAGGCTGGTGAACACCTTGTTGCTAACGAAGTAGACCTCGGCCTTGAACGGACTCTTCCCGCCGAAGGGGAGGTTGATCAGTCCTGCCAACAGCGGCAAGTTCTGGGTCGTCAGCGTGTGCCGGCCCGGTCCCAGCAAGTCCAGAGCCTTGCCGTCCCTGAAGAAGATGGCGCTCTGACTTTCGCGGACAATGCACTGCCCACCCAGCCGAATCTCGTCAGACCGGTACCTGTGCACAATCTCGTCGCCGAGTTCATCGGTCCATTCCACAACGTCAATCGCCATGCTGCTCCTCCGTCCGGTCCGGTGCGGTTCGAGCCGCGCTACTCTGCTGTGCTGGGTGCGTCAAGTCCTCGCAGGAGGCTGTCGCGTTCCTCGACGCGGGTCTCAATGCTCTGCAGTGCGCCGACCAGCCCCTGCGTTTGCTCTTTCAACTGCTCTATCGGTGCCGACACCAACGCTGCCGCCGCGTCCGCGGCCTGTCGCACCGCCTCCATCAGCGCAGCATCGTGCTCGTAGACGCGGTCGAGCGCTTCGTTGTCGATCTTCACGGCGTCGAAGAACCCGGTGTAGCCGCGGGCTGCATACCGCACCTTGCCCGCCACGCGCGACAGCTCCTTGTCCGTCCGCTCAATGTAGCCCATCGACGATAGATGCCCGGCGTCGGCCAAGGCTACCCGGGCTTCGTCGAGGCGCGCCCGTGCTTGGTCCAGCACGGCTGCGAGCTGGTCGCGGAGCGCCTTGTCGGCGTCGCGCCGCTGCTCTCGCTCCAGGTACGCGCCATACCCGGGGAGTTGGAGCCCAAACTCTCTGAGCCAAGTCCGGCTCGCTTCGATTCGCTGGCGGATGTCTGTCACGGTGACCTCCCGGGGACGCACGGTGGCTGGTGCGGGGCTTCGCACTGCTGGTGCCTGCTGAACCGGGCTGCCGTGTCCGAAATGTGACCGGTCGGGGCGACAGCCTCACAGCCTGTGCAGGTTGTTGCCCACTTCCAGCACGCGAAGTCGGACGTGCGCGAGCCCGTCTTCCGCAATGCCCAAGCGCTTGGCGGCTCGCTTCGATAGGTCAATAACCCGACCTCTGACATACGGGCCGCGGTCATTGATGACTACGTCAACCCAGCGGCCGGTGTCGTCGTTGTAGACCCGGACCACCGTGCCAAGGGGCAGGGTTCGGTGCGCGGCGGTCCTAGCCTCTTCGTCGTACGGAACGCGAGACGAGGTGAGCAGGCCGTCCAGCGAGGGGTGGTAGTAGGAGGCCAGCCCGACCAGCGCGTGCGCGGACCGGGCGGGACGGAGACGAAGAGTACCGACCACAGTGCCGGCCGCCTCCGTAGAGCGGGCCACTGGTTGAGGGTACAGCGACAGCCCCAGCACCGCGAAGAGCGCGGCGTAGAACTGGAACGCGGCATGTTTTCGCGCAGTCAGCGCGGGACTTGAACGGGGCATCCTCACCACAACGCACAGCGCAGATGGCAGCACGCGCTCGACGACGCGAGACGCTATGCGTGTGGCTCAAGCCAGCGTGGAACGCCAGCCTTGCGGGGTGCAGAAGCGGGGTGCATTGCGGTGGTGCTACAGACGCGTTGGGACGCCAGTACACTGGTGCGAAGGCCGTTGCGGCGACGGGACTGCGAAGGGGGCTATCGAGGTCGATTGCGATGTGGGAAAGAGCGCGTTGTGCTCTCTGCTGATTCCCCGTGGTAGCCAAACTGCCAACCACAGAATGGTCTCTATGGTAGTCTGACACCTGGGCCCTGTCAAGGGCGCTGGCCAGCCGGAGCCGGGCGCTTCACCAGGGGCTGCTTGCTTCAGGGCAGCGGCTTGGAGTCGCCTGTCAGCGTCGCCGCCACGTCATGTTCGTGACGTCGCCGTTCCGGAAGGTGAACTTCTTGCTCCAGTCGGAGTGTGCGCCGCCCACGCTGACGGTGCAGTCAACCGCGAGAACGCCGTTGCCGTTCTCAACGCCATTGCCCGTTACGTCCATACACACGGTGTCCTCGCCGTACTGCGACTTGAGGTAGCGGATAGCCTTGTCTTTCATCTGCTGTTCGGTCATGCTGTTGACTCCTTCGCGCAAGGTTGGGGGGTGCTCGGAACCGCGAGACGGCCTCGCGAACTGGATAGGCCCGCAGTCCCGCTGGGGCACGAATTGTAGCGCAAGTGCGGGCAGTCTGAATAGGGAAACGCTTGCATGGCAGCAAAAAAGAGGCAGCCACGCGCCCGACCGATGGACAACATAACCGCCCTCATCTGCGGGCTGCGAGCGGCGTACCGTACGTTCCCGGAGCCGGCGGTGACGCAAGTGGCGCACGAGGGAGATCCGTTCAAGGTGCTGGTCTCCTGCGTGCTCAGCTTGCGCACGAAGGACGACGTTACCGCGCAGGCGTCGAAGCGGCTGTTCGCCCTGGCGGACACGCCGGCGGCGCTGCTGTCGCTTGGCGAACAGGAGATCGCAGACGCCATCTACCCCGCCGGGTTTTACCGGACCAAGGCCGGCCGGTTGCGGCAGCTCAGTGCCCAATTGCTGCAGGAGCACGGCGGCGAAGTGCCTCGTGAGATCGACGAGTTGCTCAAGCTCCCAGGCGTGGGGCGGAAGACGGCGAACTTGGTGGTCACCCTTGGCTACGGTCTACTCGGCATCTGCGTGGACACGGACGTTCGTTACCCGCAACACCTGGGAACAGCGCGCAGCGGAACTCCACGTGGTCGCCGTCGAGGACGATCTGCGCACCAGCCGCCTGCAACAGGACCCGCCAGTCCTTTGGGCTGAGGAACCGCAGGCGAGGCTTCAGTTCCTCGACCGTGCGCAGGACGGCTTTGGCGCGCTCATCGTAGAAGCGGCCGTCCGCGACGCGCACCTCCAACTTGGCTTGCTGGGCCGATAGCTCCTGCCGCTCAGCGCGCAGCCGCGAGAGGACAGCGTCGAGGTCAGCCTCGGTGAGCAGGTGGGACGCCGTGAGGAACCGCTCCTTGGCAGTCGCCTCCTGGCGCTTCAGCTCAGCGATGGTCCTCCGCGTCTTCTCCAGGGCATCGAGGTCCCGCTGATCAACGGCGGACTTACCCGCTCTCACGCGCAGGGCCTGCGCTACGTCAGGACTGTTGCTCAGACCCTCCACAACGATTCTGCGGACCTCCGACTCGACCCACGGGCCGCTGGCCACAGACTGCTTGCAGAGGGTGCGGTGCCGTCCGTCGGGCGTCTGACGCTGCCCCATGCCCCCGCAGCGGTAGTGCTCGTAGACCTTGCCGGACTTGCCGCGGAGCTGGCGACCGTAAACGCTCTGCCCGCAACGGCAGCGGATCAGTCCGTTGAGCAGGTAGAACCGCTTGGCGTCGGAACGCGGTGCGCGTCGCTGGAGCCGCTCTTGCAGCCGTTGCCAAGTGTCTGGGTCGAGGAGGGCCGGGACGATCTCGACCGGCCGGCCGTCTACGTCGATTCGTGGCTTGCAGGGGAAGTCGCGGAAGTCGGGAGCCTCCTTGGTCCCGAGGTTGACACGGACGACCCGGCGGCCGCAGTAGGTGGGGTCCGCGAGTATCCGGCGCACGACCTGGCGGTACCAGTCGCCCGAGGGGGTGTAGGGCGGCCGGGTCCAGACCTCCACACCTTCCATGTGGCCGGCCAGTTCCCACCGATTCCCCGGAGGCTTGGCGCCGATGCGGGTCCGGTGCTCCTCGTTGCCGTCCTGGTAGTCGGCAGTCGGGGCGGGAACGCCCTCCTCGTTGAACCTTCGGGCGATGCTGTTGAGGCTGTGGTCGCCGAAGATCATCTCGACGGCCCGGCGGTAGACGGCCGCCTTCTCCGGCACGATCTCCAGCCGTTGGGGGAGCTGTGGGGTCTTGTCCAAGACCCTGTAGCCGAACGGCGGCCTGGCCTTCACGACTTGCAGGTACAGCCCGGCTTCAGCAAGCCGCACCCGCCCAGCCTTGGTCCGGGTGGCGATCCGCTCGCGCTCGTCCTCAGAGAGCAACGACTTGATCCCGTACAGAAGCCGCGAGGTAACTCTCTGACCCCGCTCCCACAGCTCCACGCCGCGCGCCTTGCACAGCTTGAAGAACGCCAGGGCGTCCGCCACGTCGCGGGAGAGCCGGTCGGCGTCGTAGCACACCACGCGGGCCACCCGCCCAGCCTCAATGTCCGCCTGCAGCGCCAGCCACGCCGGGCGATTCGGGTCGGCGCCGGAGCCGATGTCGGTGTAGATGGCGTAACGCCAGCCCTGCTCCCCGCACACACGAACGCAATCGCGGACCTGCCCGAGGACGGAGCCACTCTCGCCGTTGCCGGCTTGCCGTTCGCTGGACACGCGGCCCAGCACGGCCGTCCAACGCCCGGCCACCTTCTCCGCGTCGGTCAGTCTCAGCGCGTCTGTGCTCATAGCAGCTCCTCCGGCAGCGTCGTCAGCACCAGTTGCCCGGTCTCGGGGTT
>Ga0210015_1000977_pt1 | contig 28968 bp, 25 predicted proteins | sample CryGeymeta201522_FD_185471 | JGI IMG/M metagenome (GOLD analysis project Ga0210015, IMG submission 185471) | Groundwater microbial communities from Crystal Geyser aquifers in Utah, USA - Crystal Geyser metaG 2015-22 (SPAdes) (version 2) | ecosystem: Environmental > Aquatic > Deep subsurface >... | reverse complement strand
CGTAAAACATGCTAATCGTTGGCATGACAAATCTCCGTGACAATCCCATTCAAAAACCTCCCGCAATGTAATGATTTCATCAGCGACCGTCAATGAAAAACGGACACCCGAAGGTGTCCGTTAGTTTTCAGATCGCTATGCGCCCAGACGGACGCGAGTGATTAGAAGGCGTGTTTCACGCCAACCATGAAACCGGAAGGCTTGCCACCTGCCGCTACACCGGCGATAGCAGCCGTGCTGGCTGCCGTACCGAAAGTGTAAGCTGCGCCAGCATTGTTGGAGATTTGCGCGTACTGCGCATACAGTGAAGTACGCTTGCTGAAGTTGTGGTCGAAACCTACACCAATCATGTTCGCGCCTGTTGCACCAACACCGTTGGTGTTGCCGGCGTGAGTGTAGGACAGTTTTACATCGTTGTTGCTGAAGTTGTATTGACCAGCCAGTGTGTAATTAGTACGACCCAGCGTATCAAGACCACCGATAGAGCTGGATGTCTTTTCGTAAACTGCGCCCAGGTTGAAAGCTTCTACCTTGTAGCCGCCACCGATTTTCCAGGCAGACAAGCGATCACCGGCGGCACCCACAAACTGACCCTGAGTGCCAGCTACATTCGTGTACTTGATGGTTTGATAGCCGACTGCACCATAAATGCCATCCTGATCATACATACCAGCCAACGACCAGATAGAACCCTTGTCTGTTCCGGCTGTCGCCACTTCAGTGTTAACTGCATAAGCAACTGCTGCCTTGAAGCCGTTCATGGCCGGGCTGATGTAAGCAACGACGTTGGTTGGGCGTGCATCCATGGTACCGCCTTTGTCCTGACCCAGACCACCCATCAACTGACGGTTATCAGCGAACTGGTCGCCAAATACGTCCAAACCCCGAGTTGCGATTTTGTAAGGTGTGTCATGACGACCCAACAATACCGTACCCATATCATTGCTCTTCAAACCCAGGAAACTGTTACGGCTTGCCAAGGTATTTTTGGTGCTGTTAGTACCGCCAGCATTGTCAATGTCAATTTGTTGCTCGATCTGCCAGATAGCGGACAGGCCGTCGCCCAAATCTTCAGCACCCTTGAAACCAACCTTGGTAACCTGGCTGGAAACCTGAGTGTTTCTGGCCGTGCCACTATCGGTTGAACCGAAAGCCATATCAACTTTTCCGTAAACGGTTACGTTACTCGCGTCTGCCGCGAATGCGGCGGGTGCTGCCATCGCAGCTGCGATTGCCAAAACGATCATTTTCTTTTGCATTGTGAAACTCCTAAAGTGCGTTTAGAGCTGGCAGCACACGCTGCCAGCAGAATAGAAAGTTCAACTACCAGAACTTCTGGGGCGCATTATCCATACCGAAACCCGACTGACAACCGCACTCACGCATTTGTAACAAAAGATTCACAAACTGTGGTTTTTTTGCAACAAGGCTTACAAGTTTCTTACGCAATGTCTGTTTACATCCGACAAAATAAACCCAGCACCCCAAAAAGGAGCAGGCGTTATTGTCCTGACATCGCTTTAATTTTTAACAAAACCGCCCGGTCAATCCTGTCTTTTTCACGAAAGTCCGTTTTGGTCATCAACAAACCGTCTATGTCCAAAGTTCGAATAGACATGCCGTTAAAATTGATCGTTTTGATATGCGGCAACAATGACTGGTAGGTCTGCCCGTTAGCCGCAAACAATATATCCACCACCAATTCATCCTGAACGCGGATATTCTGGATTTCATCGGCATTGGCTTCGACTGAAAACCATTCAGACTGCAAATCTTTAGCCGATTCCAGAAAAGCCAGCGATTTAATCAGCTTTTTGCCATTCTCCACATCAAATGGCACAACCAGATCCACATCTTCGGTGGCGCGTGGGAAGCCATGCAAAGCCAATGACTGACCGCCCACCAGGATGTACTGAACACCGTTCTCCTGCAAACTGAGCAACAGCGTGCGCAAATCAAACAGCGTGTTCATTCAGCCACCTTTGTCTGCGCATGGCACGCTCGTCATCCATCCTGTCAAATAACGCCTGCGGGCCGCGAAACACCCCTTTTTCACGAAAATCGGGGATACCCAAAGACTGCGTCAGATTACTGGCTCGAACTCCGGCCATCCACTTGTCCTCATTCGAGGTCGCCCTCTTTTCTCTTCCGACGATACGCATTGATTACTCCCTTGTGCTTGAATCGTAGTTTAACCAAATACCCGCGCCAGCTCCGCACCTGGGTCGTCGGCGCGCATGAACGCTTCGCCGACCAGAAAGCAGTTGACGTTATGGGAGCGCATCAGTGCCACGTCTGCCGCACTGAATATACCGCTTTCGGTGACGACGATGCGCTCCACGCCTCCCCCGCCCTCTGATGGAACTACCAAGCGAACGTCTACGCCAGCAAGCTGGCTAGTTGCTGCTTGTCCCGCCAGCGGGCGAGGGAGTTCATTTTGTATGCGCGGCAGCAAATCCAGCGTGGTTTGCAGACTGACCTCGAAGCTGCGCAGGTTGCGGTTGTTCACGCCGATCAAGGGGGTAGCCAGTTGCAGCGCGACCTCCAGTTCCGCGCCGTTATGCACTTCCACCAGCACCGCCATCCCCAAGGAAAAAGCAATGGATTCAAACTGTTGCATCGTGGATAAATCGAGTGCGGCGGCGATCAGGAGGATCGCGTCCGCACCCATCGCGCGCGCCTGATATATCTGATATTCATCCACCATGAAATCCTTGCGCAGCACGGGCAGTTGGCAAGCGGCGCGCGCCTGTTGCAAATAGGCCGGACAACCCTGAAAGAAGGGCTCGTCGGTTAGCACCGACAAGCAGGCCGCACCGTGCGCTTCATAACTGCTTGCGATTGCAGCAGGCTGAAAATCGGCGCGGATTACGCCTTTGCTGGGACTGGCCTTCTTGATCTCGGCGATCACGGCGGGGCGGCCTTGTGCAATTTTGGCGCGTATCGCACCGACAAAATCGCGGGGAGAACCGGCTTGCTCCGCCTCAAGACGCATCGCAGCAAGTGGCTTGATCGCCTTTGCGGCGGCGACTTCCAGGGCTTTGACAGCCAGAATTTTATTTAATATGTCCGACATTTAAGGCATCCCGATAAACAAGGCGCGCATTTTAACTCAAGCCACCCAATATGGCGTGCGCAACTGGTTGCCTTGTCCCTTGGAGTGCGCAACCTTCATCCAGCAACAGCAGCCTTGGCTGCGTTGTTGCGTGGGAAGACCCCTGCGGTCTCGGTTGCGCGGTTTTGCTGTGTCGAAACAAAGGCGCAACCAAGGTTGCCCTGTCTCTTGGAGTGCGCAACCTTCATCCAGCAACAGCAGCCTTGGCTGCGTTGTTGCGTGGGAAGACCCCTGCGGTCTCGGTTGCGCGGTTTTGCTGTGTCGTAACATAGGCGCAACCGAGGTTGCGCACTCCAAAACAAGCCGCATGAGCAACCGAGGTTGCGCACTCCAGAGCCGCCATCTGGTGATAAAATGCCCGCCGGTTTGAATTCTGGGGAAGTCATGGAAGACATCAAGCATTACATGAAGGAAGTCGGCATCGCCGCACGCAGCGCTTCGCGGGTCATGGCGCAGGCCGATACGGCCACCAAGAATCGCGCGCTGGCCGCAATCGCCGCCGCGCTGCAAAGCCAATCCGCGCAACTCTTGACAGCGAATGCACAGGATGTCGCCGCTGCGCGTGCCAGCGGGCTGGATGCCGCCTCAATAGACCGCCTGACGTTGACCGAAAAAACCGTCCAGGCAATGGCGGAAGGCTTGTTGCAGATCGCCCAACTGCCCGATCTGATCGGCTCGATCACCGATTTGAACTATCGCCCGTCCGGCATACAAGTGGGCAAGATGCGCGTACCGCTGGGGGTCATCGGCATCATTTACGAGTCGCGCCCCAATGTCACGGCGGATGCCGCAGGGCTATGCCTCAAATCCGGCAATGCCGCCATTTTGAGAGGCGGCTCGGAAGCGATTCATTCCAATCAGGCGATTGCCGCCTGCGTCCATGCGGGCTTGCGCGCTGCCGGACTGCCGGAAACCGCCGTGCAGGTGGTCGCTACCACCGACCGCGCGGCAGTTGGCGAACTCATCACCATGAAAGAATACGTGGATGTGGTCGTGCCGCGCGGCGGCAAGAGTCTGATCGCGCGTATCTCGTCTGACGCAAAAGTGCCGGTCATCAAACACCTCGATGGGATATGTCACGTTTACATAGACGACGAAGCCGATCTGGAGAAGGCGATACGCATCGCCGACAACGCCAAGACGCACCGCTACGGCGTGTGTAACGCCATGGAAACCCTGCTGGTCAATGCGAAGGTTGCCGCCGAAGTGCTGCCGCCGCTGTGTAAGCTCTATCGGGACAAGGGCGTGGAATTGCGCGGCGACGCGGCGGCGCGCGCCATCGTCGCGCAGATGAACAGGGGTTATTCATTGGCAAGTTCTACCCCCATCCCCCCTCCCCTTCAAGGGGAGGGTCGGGGTGGGGATGGGGTAATAATTTTTGATATGGCAGCCGCGACTGAGGAAGACTGGCGCACCGAATACCTCGCACCGATCTTGAGCGTGCGCGTGGTCGCCGACCTGGATGCGGCCATAGACCACATCAACACCTACAGCTCGCAGCACACCGACAGCATCGTCACCGAAAACTACAGCCGGGCGATGCGCTTCCTGCGCGAAGTGGATTCAAGCAGCGTGATGGTAAACGCCTCAACGCGCTTCGCCGATGGCTTTGAATACGGGCTGGGCGCGGAAATCGGCATATCCACCGACAAAATTCACGCGCGCGGCCCAGTCGGGCTGGAAGGGTTAACGTCGCAGAAATACATTGTGCTGGGCAGCGGACAGATCAGAACTTAAGCCGTCATTGGTAAAACAACTGAATAAAACGACACAGAATAACGGAGAAAAAATGAGCCAAATTATCGAAGTAAAAGTACCGGACATCGGCGATTACAAAGACGTTGCCATTATCGAAGTCTCGGTAAAAGTCGGCGACAGCGTCGAAAAAGAACAGTCGCTGATTACGCTGGAAACCGACAAGGCGGCGATGGAAGTCCCCAGCACCGCCGCTGGCGTGGTGAAAGAACTGAAGGTCAAGGTCGGCGACAAAGTCTCGGAAGGGGCGATTATTCTGACACTTGAAAAATCCCCCCCTACCCCCCCTTTTACAAAGGGGGGAGATTCATCTACTGACGCACATACAGCATCAACCAACCCTTCCGACCCCACCCCACCCTTTGCAACAGCGGGGCTGGGGGACGATAGCCACTCGACGCGAGCCACTTCAGTTACCGCCCCCCCCTTTGAAAAAGGGGGGTTGGGGGGGATTCCTGGTGACATTCACGCCGAAGTCGTGGTGTTAGGGGCGGGCCCCGGCGGCTATACCGCCGCGTTCCGCGCTGCCGATTTAGGCAAACAGGTGATATTGATCGAGAAGCATTCCAGCTTGGGCGGCGTGTGCCTGAATGTCGGCTGTATCCCGTCCAAAGCCTTGCTGCATGTCGCCAAGGTCATCACCGAAGCGGAAGAAGTGTCGCATCACGGCGTGACGTTCGCTCCACCCTCGGTTGACATAGACAAAATCCGGGGTTGGAAGGAAGGCATTGTCGGTCGTCTCACCGGCGGCTTGAAGCAACTCGCCAAACAAAGAAAAGTTCAAGTTATTCAAGGACTTGCAAAATTCACCTCCGCGAACTCGATTTCCGTGCAAACACCGGAAGGCGAGAAGATCGTTACCTTTGACAACGCCATCGTCGCGGCGGGCTCAAGCGTGGCGCGCATCCCCGGCTTCCCCTACGATGACCCGCGCATCATTGATTCCACTGGCGCGCTGGCCTTGCAAGACGTACCCCGCCGCCTGCTTATCCTGGGCGGCGGCATCATCGGGCTGGAAATGGCGACCGTTTATGACGCGCTGGGCAGCAAGATTTCCGTGGTCGAACTGATGGATCAACTGATTCCGGGTGCGGACAAGGATATGGTCAAGCCGCTGCACAGCCGCATTGCCAAACGCTACGAGGCGATTTACCTGAAGACCCGTGTCACTAAAATCGAAGCCCTCGCGGCGGGCTTGCGCGTCACTTTTGAAGGCGAACAAGCCCCCGAACCGCAACTCTACGACCGCGTGCTGATGGCGGTCGGTCGCCGTCCGAACGGTCGTGAGATCGGCGCGGAAGCGGCGGGGTTGACCGTCAATGAGCGCGGTTTCATTCCGGTGGACAAGCAGCAGCGCACCAACGTGCCGCATATTTTCGCCATCGGCGACATCGTCGGCGACCCGATGCTGGCGCACAAGGCGGTGCATGAAGGCAAAGTCGCGGCGGAAAATATCGCCGGACACAAGGCGTTCTTCGAGCCGCTGACGATTCCCTCGGTGGCCTACACCGATCCTGAAATCGCCTGGATGGGGTTGACCGAAACGCAAGCGAAGGCACAAGGCATCGCCTACGAAAAGGGCAGTTTCCCTTGGGCGGCTTCGGGGCGCGCCTTGTCGGTCGGACGCGAAGAAGGCTCGACCAAAGTGCTGCTCGACCCTGCCACAAGGCGCATTTTGGGCGCGGGCATCGTCGGCGTAAACGCGGGCGAACTGATCGCCGAAGCGGTGCTGGCACTGGAAATGGGCGCGGACATGGAAGACATCGGCCTGACCATCCACCCGCATCCGACATTATCGGAAACCTTCTGCTTCGCCGCCGAAATGGCGGAAGGCACGATTACCGACTTGATGCCACCGCGTAAAAGATAGAACGTTATCGTTCTTTCCCCTTCAAGGGTAAGGACAGGATGGAATAGCTTCCCTCACACCCATCCCCACCCCTCCCCTTGAAGGGGAGGGAGTTACCAGGAGTTCACCATGAAACTGCATCAACTGTCGTTTATCACGCTGGTTTTATTGAGTTCATCCGCTCAGGCATTCGATTTGGGCGGGCTCAAAGAACAACTTGGGAAAGCGGTGCAAACGCCCGCTCAACCCGCCGCCGCGCCCACGGCCAGCAATCCTTCTGCCCTGTCCAGCTTCAGCAATAAAGACCAGGTCGGCAGCCTGAAACAGGCGCTGACACAAGGCGCGGAAACTGCCGTCGCGGGACTGGCAAAAGAAAATGGCTTTCTGGGCAACGACAAGGTGCGCATTCCCCTGCCTGCCAGCCTGCAAAAGGCTGAAAGCCTGATGCGTACCGTCGGCATGGGCAAGTACGCCGACGAGCTGACGACTTCGATGAACCGTGCGGCTGAAGCCGCCGTACCGGAAGCCAAAACCCTGCTGGTCGGTGCCGTGAAAAAAATGAGCGTTGAAGATGCCAAGGGCATTTTGCTGGGCGGCAGCGATTCCGCCACGCAATACTTCCGCAAAACCACCGAGACGCAAATTGCGGGAAAATTCAAACCCATCGTCGGCAAGTCCATGCAGAAGGTTAAACTGGCCGAAAAATACGACCAGTTCGCGGGCAAGGGCGTGAGCCTGGGGCTGGTGGATCAGAAGGATGCCAAGCTGGATGATTACATCACCCGCAAAGCGATGGACGGCTTGTTCCTGATGATGGCAGAACAGGAAAAGGCCATCCGCGCCAACCCCATGCAGGCCGCCGGAACGCTTGCGCAAAAGGTGTTTTCGGCGATCAAGTTGTAATTCTTACCTGAACACATCGCAGGGTGGGCTATGCCCGCTCCTTGACCATGACGGCATGACCGAAACCGCCAGCCTGTTGTCCTTATTTGCCAGCAGCTTCCTCGCCGCCACGCTGCTGCCGGGCGGCTCGGAGGCGGTGCTGTTCGGGGTGCTTAAAGCCTATCCAGACACCTTATGGTCCGCTCTCATGATTGCCACGCTGGCCAATACGCTGGGCGGTATGGTGAATTTTTACATGGGCTGGCTATTACCGCAGACTCAACCACTCAACCATCTGAATCAATTAAGAAAATACGGCACGCCCGCCCTGCTGCTGGCCTGGGTTCCGCTGATCGGCGATGCGCTGTGCCTGGCTGCCGGATGGCTGCGTCTATGTGGGTGGCAAGCCGCATTGTTCATGGCACTCGGCAAATTTGCACGCTACTGGGTAATCGCACAGCTATAAGTTTGGAGGCGATGCGGTCAGCCACGACGAACGACGAACGAGCACATCGTTGGGCTGTGCTAACATTCCCAAATCCTTTAACTCCCACGATTAACCCCATGCGCACTTACCTCAATCTCATGCAACATGTGCTGGACAACGGCACACAAAAATCCGACCGCACCGGCACGGGTACGGTCAGCGTGTTCGGCTATCAGATGCGCTTTGACCTGTCACAGGGCTATCCCTTGGTCACCACCAAGAAATGCCATGTCAAATCCATTATTCACGAACTGCTGTGGTTTTTGCAGGGCGATACCAACATCCGCTATCTCAAACAAAACGGCGTAAAAATATGGGATGAATGGGCGGATGAAAACGGCGATCTGGGGCCGGTATATGGCAAGCAGTGGCGCTCGTGGCAAGCGGTGGACGGTCGGGTGATAGACCAGATCAAAATTGCCGTGGACCAGCTAAAACACAACCCCGATTCGCGCCGCATCATCGTCTCGGCGTGGAATGTGGGCGAATTGGACAAAATGGCGCTGGCACCCTGCCATGCGTTTTTCCAGTTTTATGTCTCTGAAGGCAAGCTCTCCTGCCAGCTTTATCAGCGCAGCGCCGATGTCTTCCTCGGCGTGCCCTTCAACATCGCCAGCTACGCGCTGCTGACCCTGATGATGGCGCAGGTGTGCGGTCTGGAAGCGGGCGATTTCGTGCATACCTTCGGTGATGCACACCTGTACCTGAACCATCTGGAACAAGCCAGGCTGCAACTGTCGCGCGAACCGCACCCGCTGCCGACCCTGAAGCTCAACCCGGACGTGAAAGACATACTGGGTTTCAAATATGAAGATTTCACGCTCGAAGGCTATAACCCGCATCCGGCCATCAAGGGACAAGTGGCGGTATGAGCTCAATCCTCAATCCTCAATCCTCAATCCTCAATCCTCAATCCTCAATCCTCTCCATCATCGTCGCGATGGCGAAGAATCGCACCATCGGCATCCACAACACGCTGCCGTGGCGCTGTCCGGAGGACCTCAAGCACTTCAAGGCGCTGACCATGGGGCATCACATCATTATGGGGCGCAAGACATTCGACTCCATCGGCAAGCCCTTACCCGGTCGCACCACGGTGGTGGTGACGCGAGATCGTCAATTACAAATCGCGGGCTGTTTAATGGCGCATACACTGCGGGAAGCGATCCAGCTCTGTGCCAACGACAATCAGACCTTTATCGTGGGTGGTGCCGATATTTACTCGCAATCTATTGATTTTGTTGATTATTTATATATAACCGAAATCCAGCTCGATGTTGAGGGGGATGCGCATTTCCCGGCATTCGATACCGAAAAATGGCAGGAAGTCGCGCGCGAAGTTCGCCACCAAACGTTACCGCAACCGCTGGCATACCACTTCGTGACTTATCATCGCAGGAAACAGGACTGATGTTCGAGCTACCCTCCTTATGGAATCTGCTCATTTCCACCGTGGTATTCTTTGTGGCAGTCGGGTATCTCAGGCGCACCCTGGACGAACAAGGCATCCCCAGCGGCACTACACGCGGTCTGCTGGTATTTGTGCTGGCTTACCTGATTGCCTGGGGTGCGGGCGCGGCGGTGGACTGGACGCATGACAAACTGACGGGTACACCGCCCAAAACACAAAGCGCCAGTGATTTATCGCAACTGCTGAAATCAATCAATCCACCTCCACCTTGAGTTGTAGATCGGGCATAGCCTGACCTACGTTTGTTTCCAGTTTATTCAGTCCAGCAATAGCAGAAAGCAAAAAGCCCGGAACTTTCGTTCCGGGCTTTTTTAACAACTCAAGCGCAATTAAGCAGCTTGGATGTTAGAGGCTTGCTTGCCTTTAGGGCCTTGAGTAACTTCAAAGCTGACCTTTTGGCCTTCTTGAAGAGACTTGAAACCGCTCATGTTGATTGCTGAGAAGTGCGCGAACAAATCTTCGCTACCATCGTCAGGAGTTACAAAACCGAAGCCTTTAGCGTCGTTGAACCATTTAACTGTACCAGTTGCCATGTGATTACTTCCTTCATAAAAAAACCGGGAAACATTCCCGTAAAACTATTTGAATCCAAGATTGCACACGGTAAAACCAGTACTGCAGTGACTTTGAATCAAATACCTGTGCGCATTTAACGCTGCTTTGCTATAACTCGTCAAGCAAATTAAGCAAAAATTCATAAAAAACCTCAACCCACCCCCTGCAATGCCCTGTTACAGGGCGATGAGGCCATATAAACAGGCAGAATCATCGTGCAACAAGCGAGCTGGGTGCTTCGCCTGGCATGACGCATTTCAGTCATTCGCCGTGCTTGAATTGCTCGATTAGTCGCCGGTCGCGTTTGGTCGGCCTGCCCTTGAAAGCGAATGGCGGCGGGTCGGCCTTGAGGCGTGCGGCGATGACTGCACGCCGTTCGCGGCTGGCTTCACTTTCGCGGTAGAGTTTTTGCGCCTGAGGTGCCGGGCCGCGCCTGTCGGACAACGCCAGCACTTCAATCAGGAATTGATACGACCCGATACTGATGTCCAGCCTATCGCCTGCAATGACCGTCTTGGCTGGCTTGACGCGCGTGCCGTTGAGCAGCACCTTGCCGCTTTCCAGCGCCGCGACAGCGAGGCTGCGTGTCTTGTAGAAACGCGCAGCCCACAACCATTTATCTATGCGTAGTTTGTCGGTGTCGTCAGCCATTTCACACGGACAATCTCAACCTTGCCGCACGCAATCCACGAAGTAACCTTTTTCGCCGTCCACTTCTTCGACCACCAGACCATGAATATCGGTTTCAAAGCCGGGCAACTTCTGTCTGAAATCGCGCGCGAATTTAAGGTAATCCACTATCGTCTTGTTGAACATCTCGCCCGGTATCAACAGCGGGATACCGGGCGGGTAAGGTGTCAGCAGCACGGCGGTGATGCGTCCTTCCAGATCGTCTATCTGCACCCGATCAATTTCTTCGTGCGCCATTTTGGCAAACGCATCAGACGGCTTCATGGCAGGCTGCATATCGGACAAATACATCTCGGTCGTCATGCGCGCGACGTTATGCAGCTTATAGGCATCGTGGATCTGCTGGCACAGATCGCGCAGGCCGACCCGTTCATAGCGCGGATACTTCGCCGCAAACTCGGGCAGGATGCGCCAGATAGGCTGGTTCTTGTCATAGTCGTCCTTGAACTGCTGTAACGCGGTCAGCAAGGTATTCCAGCGCCCCTTGGTGATGCCGATGGTGAACATGACGAAGAACGAATACAGTCCGCACTTTTCCACGATGACGCCGTGCTCGGCCAGATACTTGGTGACCATAGAGGCAGGTATGCCGCTATCCGCAAAATCTCCATCCACGTTCAGCCCCGGCGTAACGATGGTCGCCTTGATCGGGTCGAGCATATTGAAGCCTTCGGCCAGCTGGCTGAAGCCATGCCATTTATCGGCCGCCTTGAGTACCCAGTCTTCGCGCGAACCCACGCCCTCTTCGGCCAGCACCTCCGGCCCCCACACCTTGAACCACCAGTCGTTACCATATTCCGCATCCACTTTTTTCATGGAACGGCGAAAATCCATCGCCTCGGCGATACTTTCCTCGACCAGCGCCGTGCCACCGGGCGGCTCCATCATGGCTGCCGCGACATCGCAGGACGCGATGATGGCGTATTGCGGGCTAGTGGAGGTATGCATCAGATAGGCTTCATTGAAAATCTGCTTGTTCAGCTTACGGCTTTTGGGTTCGCGCACCAGAATCTGCGAGGCCTGACTCAGGCCTGCCAGCAACTTGTGGGTGGATTGCGTGGCAAAAATCATCGAACTCTCGGCGCGCGGCCTATCGCGGCCTATGGCGTGCATATCCTTGTAAAACGCGTGAAATGCCGCATGGGGCAGCCATGCCTCGTCGAAATGCAGTGTGTCTATGCGCCCGTCCAGCATCTCCTTGAGCATTTCGACGTTATAAACGATGCCATCGTAAGTGCTTTGCGTGATAGTCAAAATGCGCGGCTTTTTGGTCTTGTCCACAATGAACGGGTTCGCGTCTATCTTGCGCTGGATGCTTTCCGGCTCGAATTCCGATTTCGGGATGGGACCGATGATACCGAAGTGATTGCGCGTCGGGGTCAGAAACACGGGCACTGCGCCCGTCATCATGATCGCGTGCAGTATGGATTTGTGGCAGTTGCGATCCACCACCACGATGTCGTCGGGTGCCACCAGCGAATGCCAGACGATTTTGTTGGAAGTGGACGTACCGTTAGTGACGAAAAACAGATGATCCGCGTTGAAAATTCGCGCCGCATTATGCTCGCTGGCGGCCACAGGACCGGTATGGTCGAGCAACTGTCCCAGCTCATCCACCGCATTGCACACGTCGGCGCGCAGCATGTTTTCGCCGAAAAACTGGTGGAACATGCGTCCCACTGGCGATTTCAGAAAGGCCACCCCGCCTGAGTGTCCGGGGCAATGCCACGAATAAGAACCGTCCTGCGCATAATGCACCAGCGCGCGGAAGAACGGCGGTGCCAGCGAATCCAGGTAAGCTCTGGCCTCGCGGATAATATGGCGCGCCACGAATTCCGGCGTATCCTCGTGCATATGGATAAAGCCATGCAATTCGCGCAGCACATCGTTCGGAATATGCCTTGAGGTGCGCGTCTCGCCATATAAATAAATCGGGATGTCGGCATTCTTGTAACGAATCTCTTCGACAAAGGCGCGCAACGACTTCAGCGCGACTTCAATCTCTTCATTACTGCCCCCGCCAAATTCCTCGTCATCAATGGACAGTAAAAAAGCCGAAGCGCGGCTTTGTTGCTGTGCAAATGAAGTCAGGTCGCCATAACTGGTCACCCCCAACGTCTCCATACCCTCTTTTTCGAGCGCATCCGCCAGCGCGCGTATCCCCAGGCCGCTGGAATTTTCGGAACGAAAATCTTCATCAATGATGATGATGGGAAAATGAAATTTCATAGCTTGACTCCCGCTGAAAGTAAAGAATTGGGGGATTAAATAAAGTGGCGCGGATTGTCGCAGATTTACCGCACGAAGCAAGCAGGAATGTTATCTGCCCTGCCCCTCATAGGGATTGACCAACCCGCCAATTAACCCGGCCAGCACAGCACGGAACTGCTGCTCGTCGCAGCCCATCAGCACGGCATCTTCCAGCGCGTCCTGGCAAACCTGGCGGATTTCTTCGAGGTTTTCCTGCATCACCTTGTTCTTTTCCACACAAGCGATGATTTCGCCCTTGCTTGAACGCCAGATGATAGTCTGAACTCGTGACACGGCGATTACATTTTCGGCAGGGTCACGCCGACCTGCCCCTGATACTTGCCGCCGCGATCCTTGTAGGAAGTTTCGCAGACTTCGTCGCCCTCGAAGAACAGCACTTGCGCGATGCCTTCGTTGGCGTAAATTTTCGCGGGCAGCGGCGTGGTGTTGGAAAATTCCAGCGTCACATAGCCTTCCCATTCCGGCTCGAACGGCGTGACGTTGACGATGATGCCGCAACGCGCGTAGGTGGATTTGCCCAGACACACGGTCAGCACGGAGCGCGGAATACGGAAATACTCCACGGTGCGCGCCAGCGCGAAAGAGTTGGGCGGAATGATGCAGTAATCCGCCGTCACCTCGACGAAGGAATCCGGGTCGAAATTCTTCGGGTCAACGATGGTGCTGTTGATGTTGGTGAACAGCTTGAATTCGTTCGAACAGCGGATGTCGTAGCCGTAGCTCGACGTGCCGTAAGACACGATGCGACGGCCATCCACTTCTTTCACCTGAACAGGTGAAAACGGTTCGATCATGCCGTGCTGCTCCGCCATACGGCGTATCCATTTGTCTGATTTGATGCTCATATTGTCTGGGAAGTGGTAAGTGGTAAGTGGTAAAACAGCGCGCTGCTTCCCCATTCACCCTTATCCCTTCTCTCTCCTTTAAGTATTCTGTACGACGATTTTCGGGAATGCCGCGCTGTGATCCTGCGCCATTTCCGCGACCTTGACCGCAATGCGGCGAGCGATTTGTTTATACACTTTTGCGATAGCACCGTCGGGGTCGGCTACCACCGTCGGCTTGCCGGAATCCGCTTGTTCGCGGATCTTGATGTCCAGCGGCAAACTGCCGAGAAACTCCGTATCGTAGTCGGCGCACATTTTTTCGCCACCGCCCGCACCGAAAATATGCTCTTCGTGTCCGCATTTTGAACAGATATGAGTGCTCATATTTTCCACGATACCGACGATCTTGATGCCGACTTTCTCGAACATTTTCAATCCCTTGCGCGCATCGAGCAGCGCGATGTCCTGCGGTGTCGTGACAATCACCGCCCCCGTAACCGGCACTTTCTGCGACAGGGTGAGCTGAATATCGCCCGTGCCCGGCGGCAGATCCACCACCAGGTAGTCCAGATTGTCCCAGCGCGTCTGGTGCAGCAATTGATCGAGCGCCTGCGTCACCATCGGACCGCGCCAGATCATCGGCGCATCGTCACCCGCGATCATGTAGCCGATGGACATGGACTGGATGTCGTAGTTGCTCATCGGCTCCATGGACTGACCGTCGCGCGACTTGGGCTGACCGGAAATGCCCAGCATCATCGGTTGTGAAGGACCGTAGATGTCCGCGTCCAGAATGCCGACGCGCGCGCCCTCGGCGGCCAGTGCCAGCGCCAGATTCACGGCAGTGGTGGATTTACCCACGCCGCCCTTGCCACTGGCTACGGCGATAATGTTCTTTACGCCGTCCACCAGCTTCACGCCGCGCTGCACCGCATGCGGCACGACACGGCTGGCGACGCTGACGCTGACCTTGCCCACGCCCGGCAACACCGCCTTGAGATGCGCCTCGACCATGGCGCGGATTTCTTCCCACACGCTTTTTGCCGGATAGCCCAACAGAATATCCAGCGACACATCACAGCCGGAGACCTTGACGTTTTTCACGGATTTGCCGCTGACAAAATCTTTTTTGGTATTCGGATCAAGCAAATTTTTCAACGCACTTTGTACTTCTGTTTCGCTAAAACTCATCGCTGCCTCTATTGGGTATGAATAATACAAGGGCGCAATTCTAACCAATTCGCCGCCAGTGCGCGCGATTTGCTAAAATGCCCGCACTTTTAGAACCCGGCAAGCCTCCATGACTACTCGCACAACCCCCACTGAACCCAGAAAAATTCTCGTCACCTCCGCCCTGCCCTACGCCAACGGCAGCATTCATTTGGGCCATCTGGTCGAATACATCCAGACCGACATCTGGGTGCGCTTCCAGAAAATGCGCGGCAACACCTGCCATTATGTCTGCGCCGACGACACGCACGGCACGCCCATCATGCTGCGCGCCGAGAACGAAGGCATCACGCCGGAACAACTCATCGCGCGCGTCTGGCAGGAACACTACAACGATTTTGCCGCCTTCCATGTCGCTTTCGACAACTACGGCTCGACCCATTCCGACGAAAACAGGCAATGCGCCGAGACCCTCTATCGCACGCTCAGAGACAAAGGCTTGATCGAAGTGCGTTCCATCGAGCAGTTTTACGACCCCGTCAGAAACATGTTCCTGCCGGATCGCTTCATCAAGGGCGAATGCCCGAAGTGCCACGCCCGCGACCAGTACGGCGACAACTGCGAAGTTTGCGGCGCGGCCTACGCCCCGACCGAACTGATAGCACCTTATTCCGCCGTGTCGGGCGCAAAACCTGAGCTGCGCAGTTCCGACCATTATTTTTTCAAACTCTCCGCCGATTCATGCCAGCAATTTCTGCGCGCATGGACGAAGAGCGGCACGCTGCAAATCGAAGCGTCCAACAAGATGCAGGAATGGCTGGGGCTTGAGGGCGAAAGCAAATTGTCCGACTGGGACATCTCGCGCGACGCGCCCTATTTCGGCTTCGAGATTCCCGATGCGCCGGGCAAATATTTCTATGTATGGCTGGACGCGCCAGTGGGCTACATGGGCAGCTTCAGGCAACTGTGCAACAAGCGACCCCATCCTCACCCCAACCCTCTCCTTGAAGGAGAGGGGGCAAACGTGGAAAGCATTCTTCGACCCCATCCTCACCCCAACCTCGCCTTGTCAGGGGATGCGTTATTCGACGAATACTGGAAGCCGGATTCCACCACCGAGCTGTATCACTTCATCGGCAAGGATATTTTGTATTTCCACGCATTGTTCTGGCCGGCGATGCTTGAACATGCCGGCTTCCGCACCCCGAGCAAACTGTTCGCGCATGGCTTTTTAACGGTCAACGGCGAGAAAATGAGCAAGTCGCGCGGCACGTTCATCACCGCCCGCAGCTATATCGAGACCATCAAAAACACCGAATACCTGCGCTACTACTACGCCGCCAAGATCAACGGCACGATGGAAGACCTGGACCTCAACCTAGATGATTTTGTCGCCAAGGTGAACAGCGATTTGATCGGCAAATACATCAACATCGCCAGCCGCTGTGCGGGTTTTATTGCCAAGAAATTCGATGGCAATCTAGCCAATTTTGAACAAATCACCGACAGCCGTGCCCTCGAATTGCAGGGGCAATTCATCGGCATGGACTCCGTGATTGCCGAGGCTTATGAGAACCGCGATTTTGGCCGTGCCGTCCGCGAAATCATGCGTCTGGCCGACCGCGCCAATGAATACGTCAATGACATGGCACCCTGGGTTTTGGCCAAGCAGGAAGGTCAGGAAGCGAAATTGCATGAAGTCTGCACCGTCAGCCTGAATCTGTTCCGCCTGCTCACGCTGTACCTGAAGCCGGTATTGCCCAAACTGGCCGAACAAGTTGAGAGCTTTTTGAATATCGAGCCATTAAGTTGGTCAGATACCGAACAGGTTCTTGACGGAAAAATAAATGAATACAAACACTTAGCCGCACGCCTCGACCCGAAGCTGATCGAGACGATGGTCAGTGCCAACCAGGAAAGCCTGAAACCCATAACTGAATCGCATTCCCCGGCGCGACACGCAGAAGCACAAATCCCCCCCAACCCCCCTTCGTCGAAGGGGGGAGCAGCAGAGACCCTTCCCGTGAATACCGCCACATCACAGATACCCCCCTTTGAAAAAGGGGGGACAGGGGGGATTTCCCCGATTGCCGAGACCCTCTCCATTGAGGATTTTTCCAGGATAGACCTGCGCGTCGCGAAAATCATCAACGCCGAGCATATCGAAGGGGCAGCGAAGCTGTTGAAGCTGACCCTGGACATCGGCGAAGCCCAGCCGCGCACGGTGTTTGCGGGCATCAAGTCGGCTTACGACCCCGAGCAACTCAAGGGCCGCATGACGGTGATGGTCGCCAACCTGGCTCCACGCCAAATGAAGTTCGGCCTGAGCGAGGGGATGGTGCTGGCGGCTTCCGGCGAAACCCCAGGTCTGTTCATCCTGTCACCGGACGATGGCGCACAACCGGGGATGCGCATCAAATAGGCACGCGCAATGGTTCAAACCCGGGCAGGGTTAAATCCCTCTTCTGAAATCAGGACTGCTCTTGTGCGGCAAAGGCGCGAATCAGTTTGTTGGCTTTTGCCTGAAAATTCATCGGGTGAGTCAAATCCAGCAGGTTCGCGTGATGGCGGATGCCGGACAGGGCGGGGGGAAACTGGGGGTTTTTCACGGCGAGGACGATTTTGTTGACGCTGTCGTCGGCATCCACGATCACCGTGCGGTAAGCAAAGCTGTTGTTGATGCGCGCCACATAGCTGGCGTAATTCGGGTAGCCGCCCCACAGGTTCACCGCCATGATGCCGTTGTCTGCCAGCGCCTCGAAACAGTCGTCATAAAAACGCTGGCTTGCCAAGGGCGCGGGCAGTCCCTCTGCATCGAAGCCATCCACGATCAACACATCGGGGGCTTCCAGCGTGTCCCGCACCCACGCCGCGCCATCGCCCAGCAACACCCGGAAACGCGCGTCATCGGCGGGAATGGCAAACTCGTTGCGCAAGGCGATCACCTCCGCATTGATCTCGATTACGACGATTTCTGTTGCGGGTAAATAACGGTAGCAATACTTGGCCAGCGAACCGCCGCCCAAGCCTATCATGGCGATGCGTTTGGGCGCGTGATTGAGCAACAGGAAACTCATCATGGCGCGGGTGTAGCCGATCACCAAATCATCCGGCGCATCAATGAACATCTCGCTTTGCACCGAAAAACCGTCAAAATTCAGCGCGAGTATGCCGTCCTTCTCGGATAAATATGGCTTGGTAGCGTTTGCCGAGGGTGGCGACCCGGCAGTCAACACGAACATCTGCTCAAGCTGATGCCGTATGATTTGCGCGGCTTTTTTCAGCGGTTTACGCTTGAACTTCATGCGCACCCGTAAGGGCGGTGAGGATGCCTTGCATAATCTGGGTGGGCGTGGGCGGACAACCCTTGACCACCACGTCCACCGGAATGACGTTGGACACCCTGCCGCAGCTCGCATAACTTTCGCCGAACAGTCCGCCGTCAAAGGCACAATCGCCGATGGCCACCACCAGCTTGGGGTCGGGGGTCGCATCGTAAGTACGCCGCAAGGCAACGATCATATGGCGCGACACCGGCCCCGTGACCAGCAACATATCGGCGTGCCTGGGGCTGGCGACGAACTTGATGCCCTGGCCTTCGAGGTTGTAATAGGCGTTGTTGACGGCATGAATCTCCTGCTCGCAACCGTTGCATGAACCGGCATCCACGAAGCGGATCGCCAGCGCGCCGCCGAACACATCCAGAATCTGCTGCTGCAAGCGTTGTTCGGTGCAACGCATCGCCTCGTCTGGCAGGGGTGTGGCCTCCGTCCTGATGCCGGTTTTGATGATCTGTTTAATGATTTGATACATTACAAATCCTGTCCCGAATAGCTCAAATTGAACGATTTATTGATCAGCGGGAAGTCCGGCACGACGTTGCCCATGATGGCGTGTTCCAGCACCGGCCAGTTCTGCCAGGAAGGGTCATGCGGGTGGACGCGCGCCAGATTGCCTTTTGCGTCGGTATGGATCGCCACCATCACCTCGCCGCGCCAGCCTTCCACCACCCCGATACCGAAACCGTCCGGCGGCAGGTGCGCCGGGAACTGAAGCAGCAGGTCTCCGCCGACCAGATTAGTGAGTATCTCGCGTTGCAGGCGCAGCGACTCGAACAATTCGTCAAAGCGCACGATCACCCGCGCCGCCACGTCGCCGTTGTGGTGTGTCGCCATCTGCACATCCAGCTTGTCATAGGGAGGGCAAGGGAACTGCGCGCGCATATCCCACGATTGTGAACTGGCGCGCCCGGCAAGCCCGCACAAACCCAGCCGCGAGGCCAGTGCCGGCGCGACGCACCCCGCACCGATAAACCGGTCCTGCACGGCGGCATGTTCCTCGTAGATACTCCGCAAACGGCGCGCTTCACCTTCCAGTAGCGAGCATTCCTCCAGCAGCGTTTGCTTGCCTGATTCCGCCAGCCCCACCGTCACCCCGCCCGGAATAATCTTGTCCATCAGATAACGGTGGCCGAACAGGGCGGCATTGTTGCGCAGCACCTGCTCTTTCAATATCCAGAATTGGGCGAAACCGAACGAAAACGCGACATCATTGCCCAGATAGCCGAGATCGCCGAGATGATTGGCGATGCGCTCGCGTTCCAGGAACAACCCGCGCAGCCATAAGGCGTAATCCGGCGGCGTCACATCGGCGATGCTTTCTGCCGCCATCGCATAGCCCCAGGCGTAAGCTACCGTGCTATCGCCACTCACCCTTCCTGCCAGCTTCGCACCCCGCTCCAAGCTCATGTTTTCAAAGCGTTTTTCGATTCCTTTATGGGTATAGCCAAAGCGTTGTTCGAGGCGCAGCACCTTTTCGCCCACGATGGAAAAACGGAAATGTCCCGGTTCGATAATGCCCGCATGAACCGGGCCTACCGGGATTTCATGTACGCCCTGCCCTTCGACCTGCACAAACGGGTAATCGTCCAGCTCTGCCTGACTAGCGGCCTGCGGCTGTTCTGTTGGCGTATCGGTCGCAACATCCATTTGTTTGGTCATCAGCTTGGCGCGCTTTGCCTTGGCGGACTTGCCTGACTTTGCCTCCAGCGCCTCAAGACTGAAGGGTGGCGTATCCGCAAAATCCTTGCGCAAAGGAAAACTGCCGCTGTGCCAGGAGGCGTGGCGCAACCATTTGCGGTGATCCCGAGCTTCACTCGCGTAAATACCCAGCAGGTCGTAAGCCGCGCGCTGCATACGGTTCGCCACCGGAAAAATCGAGCTGATGTCGGGATAAACCGGCTGCTCTGCCGACAAGGGCAAATGCAGGCAAACCATCCCCGCTTCATTGAGCAGAACGACATGCAGGGCAAAGCCGAATTGTGTTGCGCGCTGGTCGCTGCCCCACAAGGCGAGCAAGCGTCCGCCGCCATCCGCCACATTTTGGCAGACGGGGCGCAGGTCGTCGTGCGCGATGGTCGCCTGCCAGACGGGCAACGCGCCTGGCAATTTTGTCAACTGTAAACCGGGATGTGTAATAGGCATGTCTCGTTCCTTAACCCAACAACGCCGCCGCCTGGCGGTACCAGTTTGCCAGATAAGTCGGCATATACAGCCCCAGAATCAGCACCAGCAGCAAATGCAGGAATACCGGGACCAGCGCGGGCGGGTGCGGCAAGCGTTTCGCGGTGGTTTCGCCGAAAACGATGGGCTGCACCTTGCCGAAAATCGCCGCGAAGGCGATACCCAATGCGGTCAACAGGATCGGTGTGGTCCAGGGATATTCGTGCATCGCGGTGGTAATAATCAAAAATTCACTGGCGAACACGCCGAACGGCGGCATCCCCAGAATCGCCAAGGTGCCGAGCATCAGCCCCCAACCCACGGTGGGGCTGACCTGCATCATGCCCCGAATATTTTCCATGACTTGCGTGCCGGATTTCTGCACCGCGTGGCCGACGGCAAAGAAGATCGCGGATTTGGTCAGGCTGTGCATAGTCATATGCAGCATCGCGGCAAAGGTCGCCACCGGCCCGCCCATGCCGAAGGCAAAGGTAATCAACCCCATATGTTCGATGGAGGAATAGGCGAACATGCGCTTGATGTCCTTTTGCCGCGACAGGAACAGCGCGGCCACCACCAGCGACAACAGGCCGAAGCCCATCATCAGATTGCCCGCAAAATGCGTACCCAGCGAACCGTCCACCAACACTTTGCTGCGCATCACCGCGTTTAAAGCCACGTTCAGCAACAGGCCGGACAGCACGGCGGAAACGGGGGTAGGTCCCTCCGCGTGCGCATCCGGCAACCAGCTGTGCAGCGGGACAAGACCGATTTTGGTGCCGTAACCCACCAGCAGAAAGATGAACGCCAGCTTGAGTACGGTCGGTTCCAGCTCGCCCTTGACCGCGTTGAGGTGCGTCCACAGCAGCGCCGTGCCGCCTTCGCCCAACACGCGCTCGGCGGCGAAATACATCAAAATTGTGCCGAACAGTGCCAGCGCGATGCCCACCCCGCACAGGATGAAATATTTCCACGCCGCTTCCAGACTGGCGGGCGTGCGGTACAGGCTGACCAGCAACACCGTGGTCAGGGTCGCGGCTTCCATCGCCACCCAGATGATGCCCAGATTATTGCTGGTGAGCCCCAGCAACATGGTGAAGGTAAACATCTGATACATGCTGTAATACAGGTGCAACATGCCGGTCGAGAGTTTGCCGTGGTGCTGCTCGATGCGCATATAGGGGCGCGAAAACAGCGAGGTGGTAAACGCCACGAAGGCGGTCAGTGCGACCAGAAACACGTTGAACTGGTCTATAAAAAACTGCTCGTCAAACGCCACTTGAGGGCCGGCATCTACCACTCGTATGGTCAGCATGACCGACGCTGCGAAGGTGAAGAAACTCATCACCGAATTCAATTCGGCCGCCCACGCGCGCGAGCCGAACATGGCCAGCAACGCGCCGCCCAACAGCGGCGTGAGCAACAATGCCAGAAGTTGCAGATCAATCATCTTTAAGATTTTCCATATTGGTAATGTCGAGGCTGTCGAACGTCTCGCGGATCTGGAAGAAGAAGATACCGAAGATAAAGCTGGCCACCATCACGTCCAGCGCGATACCGAATTCGACTACCAGCGGCATCCCCTGCGTGGCGCTGGTAGCAGCAAAGAACAGGCTGTTTTCCAGCGACAGAAACGCCACCACCTGTGACACGGCCTTACGGCGGGTGAGCATCATCAAAAACGACAGCAGCACGGAAGCCAGCGCGATACCGATCAACCCGCGCGTTAGCCCCTCGGCCATTTCGGTAATCGGCGCAGCCAGATTAAAGGCAAAAATCACGATACCGATCCCGACCAGCATGGTGGACGGAATATTGATCAGTGTCTCAACATCCCACTTCACGTTGAGTTTTTGGATCAGCCTGTGCAGCAGCCAGGGCAACAACAACACCTTGAGTACCAGCGTCAGTGCGGCGGAATAGTACAGATGATGCTGGTGAGTGGAGTACGCCACCACGCAAGTGCTGACCGTCAGCAACGCGCCCTGCCAGGCAAACAGATTGATGAGCGACAGGATGCGGCGCTGCGCCAGCATGGCGAACACGATCAACAGCAGCAAGGCTGACAGAAAATCAACGAATTGCAGCGCGTAGGGAATCTGCATCTCAGGCTTTCAACAAAAAGTGGATCAGCAGCCCCAGCACGGCCAGCAAAAAGGCCGTACCGAGGAATTCCGGCACACGGAAGATGCGCATCTTGGCGATCAGGGTTTCCAGCAAAGCCAAGGCCGCACCCGCCAGCATCAGTTTCAAACACAACCACAGGATAGCCAGCGGCAATCCCGCCCAATCTCCGGCTTCAGTGATGCCGTAAGGCAGAAATAGTGCGATGCCGATCGAAAAGTATGCGAATAATTTCAGGCTGCTCGCCCATTCGATGAGCGCCAGATGACGCGCCGAATATTCGAGAATCATCGCCTCGTGGATCATGGTGAGTTCGAGGTGGGTGTTCGGATTATCTACCGGAATGCGCGCATTTTCCGCCAGCAATACCATGGTAAACGCCAGCGCAGCGAAAGCCAGACTGGGATACAGCACAAACTGGTGGTGCGCCAACGCGTCCACGATGCGCGGCAGTTGCGTGGACTGGCTGATCATCGAAGCGGTAAACAGCACCATCAGCAAGGCCGGTTCAGCCAGAAAGGACACCAGCATTTCGCGCCGCGCCCCCATCGTGCCGAACGAAGTGCCGATGTCCATCGCCGCCAGCGCGATAAAAATGCGCGCCAGGCCGAACACACCGACCAGCGCGATCACGTCGGCGGCACGCGAGAAGGGCAAATCCACCGCGAGAATCGGGATGATCGCCGCCGCCAGCCACATACAGCCGAATACGATATAAGGGGTCACGCGGAACAACCACGAGGCGTTGTGCGCCATCACCGCATCCTTGACGAACAGTTTGTGCAGCACCCTGTAGGGCTGCAACACGCCCGCGCCGGAGCGGTTCTGCAACCAGCACTGACACTGGCTCACCCAGCCCGTCAGCAGAGGTGCAGCCAGCACCACCAGCAACAACTGGGCGAGTTGGAAGGTGACCAGCGCGGTTATTTCGACTAGGTTACTCATACAAAAATCAACAGGACGATCAGCGTCACAAAGGTGTAAGTCAGGTACAGATGAATATGGCCGTGCTGTAGCACCGATGCCCAACCGGACAGCTTTTCGACCAGACGCTTCATCGGCAGATACAGCAGATACCACAGCCGGTCTTCGCTGAGCGCATGGTATTTCGGCTGCGCGTCAAACGCCGTCGGCAGCACGCTCTCAATTTTGAAGAACGGGTCAAAGATGCGACGGATCGGCTGACCAAACCCTTCGGCAGTGTCCTGCATCCGGGCGTTCTGCGCGGGAAAACCGCAATCCCACGCTGGGCCGCGACGCAACCTGCCGTGGTAATAGTGATGCACCAACCAGGCCGTCACCAGCATCACGCCCAGCACCGCCAGCAGGAAATACACCGGACTGTAACTGGCGCGCTCGGTATCCATCGGGGTCAACATCATCCAGCCCGCAGCCGCGTTGCCCAGATGACTGCCCAGCAACATTTGCGAAACAGGGTCAATTTGCTGCACCACGAATACCGGTGCCAGCCCCAGCACCACGCAAGCCAGCGCCAGCCAGACCATCCCGGCGCGCTCCCACAAACCCGCATCGTGCGCATGTTCCAGCTTTGCTTCGCGCGGCTGTCCCAAAAAGATCACGCCGAAAAACTTCACCATCACATAGGCCGCCAGCGCAGCGGCCAGCGCGATAACCGCCGCCGCGACTGGCACCAACATGTCTATGTAGCTGTTCGGCAAACCGGGTGAAAGCAGGAAAGCCTGCAACAGCAACCATTCCGAGACGAAACCATTGAGCGGCGGCAAACCCGAAATCGCCAGCACACCGACCAGCATCAACGCCGCCAGCCACGGCATCTGCTTGATCAGCCCGCCCATGCGCCCCATATTGCGCTCGCCGGTGGCATGCATGATCGAACCCGTGCCGACAAACAACAAGCTCTTGAAACAGGCGTGATTCAGGCAGTGATAGAGCGTCGCGGTAAGCGCCAGCGCCGCCAGCGCATCCTTGCCATAGACATGAAAAATAATCGTCAGACCGATACCGACCAGCAGTAAGCCTATGTTTTCAATGGAAGAATAAGCCAGCAACCGTTTCATATCCACCTGCACGGCGGCAAACATCACACCGAACAAGGCGGTAATCAGCCCCAGCGCCAGCGCCAGCACGCCCCACCACCACAACTGCACGTCCAGCAGATCAAAGGTGACGCGCAAGATGCCGTAAATCGCCGTCTTGAGCATCACGCCGCTCATCAGCGCGGATACCGGCGAAGGCGCTGCGGGATGCGCTTCCGGCAACCAGACATGCATGGGCAACACCCCCGCTTTCGCGCCGAATCCGAACAGCGCCAGCAAAAAGGCGATGGATGCCCACGAGGAGGAAAGATGCGACGCGCGCATCGCGTCAAAGGTGTAAGCGCCGATACCGTGCCCGGCCTGCATCACACCGAAACTGAGCAGAATGGCGATCGCACCGACGTGGGCGATCAGCAAATAAAGGAAGCCCGCCCTGCGGGTATCGGGAATATTGTGGTCGGTGGTGACCAGAAAATAGGAAGACAGCGCCATGGTTTCCCAGGCCACCATAAACATGTAGGCATCGTCCGCCAGTATCACCAGCGTCATGCCGGCCAGGAAAACGTGATACTCCAGACTCAGCAAGCCCAGCACATCGCCCTCCATGCCTTTGAAGTAGCCGCTACTGAACAGCGACACGCCAAACGACGCGCCGCCCAGCAGAATCAGAAACAACCCGGAGAGCGGATCCAAACGCAAATGGAAGGGCAGATCGGGCAACCCCAGCGGCAATACCGCGATATTGGCGGTCGCACTCAGCGCCCAAAAACCCGTTATGGCAAGCGCCAGCGAAAACACCGCGCCCACAGGAAACACCACGCGGCAAATTACCTGCGGCTGGCCTTGCAAGGCCAGCCCGCACAGGCCGAGCACAATCCACAGCAGCGTCACACCACCAGCAATATCTATCGGTAAAAGGCTAAATACATCCATCCTGAATTACTTTTCAACCTCTAAATTAAGAACAACCCGCACGACAAAACAAGTTCGCGATTATACGCCTGCATTCGCGCCTGTCTAAAAAATGCGTCATCCGGAAATCCCTTATCCCCAAAAAAATCCGCTTTTTAAAAATTTATCAACCATTTCATCCACTTAAACAGGGTGCACAGGTGCAACAAATTTATCTTCCGCCGTAAACCACTTCCAACTTTTCCGCACCCAACGCCTCACGCAGTTCGCGCAGCAGGGCATCGTGCAGGGTCACGCCCCAGGTTTCTCCGAGGCGTAAGTGACAGCTCGCTTCCGTATTGCGATAGTGGATCGTCACCGGGCAATGCCCCTCGCGGTAAGGGGTGAGAATTTTCTTCAGTTGCGCGATGCCGACTTTACCATCGCAGCGCAGCGTCAGTTCACGGGCGAATTCGGAACGCGCCGAGGCGAGGTCGAGCAGTTCTTCGCCGCTGACGCGCACGTTGCCGGAATATTCGTCCAGACTGGCTTTGCCTTTCACCACCAGCAATTCGTCTTCCTTGATCCACGGGCGGCTACGCTCATATTCCTCGTTGAACACCGTCAGCTCCACTTGCGCGTCACCGTCTTCCAGCGTGATGACGGCCATGCGACCGCGCCGCGTTTGTTGCAGGCGCAACCCGGAGACGATACCGGCGAGCGTTACCGGCACGCCGCGTCTTCCCCCGCCCTGGCCACCCCCCCCCTGACCACCGCCAGCGTTCGACTTGCCGACAAAGGAAGGCGTGAGATCGGCCAGTTTCACCTTGATGAACTGTTTCAGTTCTTCGGCGTATTCCTGGAAAGGGTGTCCGCCCAGATAAAATCCCAGACTGATTTTTTCCAGCGACAGTTGTTCGCGCAATGTCCAGCGCGGCACGTCGCTGTATTGCTCCGTCAGCACGGCATCGGCCTCGTCGTCGCCGAACAGACTTTCCTGATTGGCCGCACGCGACTGCTGATCGGCACTCGCCAGCGCGGCATCCAGCGTCGCCATCAAGCAGGCGCGATGGTCGCTCAGGCAGTCGAACGCGCCCGCCTTGAGCAATGCCTCGATGGTGCGGCGATTGACCATGCGCTTGTCCACGCGGCGGCAAAAATCGAACAAGTCCTTGAACGGCCCTGCGGCGCGCGCCTGAAGGATATTTTCGATCGCCGCCCTGCCCGTGCCTTTCACCGCACCCAGCCCGTAGGCGATGGTATGCTCGTCCACCGGCGAGAACGCATAACCGGAACTGTTCACGTCCGGCAACAGCACGCGCAAGTTTTGTTGCAAGGTGTCGGCATAAAACGTCCGTACCTTCTCGGTATTGTCCAGATCGCCCGACATCGTCGCCGCCATGAAGGCGGCGGGATAATGCGCCTTGAGATAGGCGGTCTGATAGGCGACCAGCGCGTAAGCCGCCGAGTGCGACTTGTTGAAGCCGTAGCCTGCGAACATTTCCATCAAATCGAACAATCGCGTCGCGAGGTCTTTGTCAATCTGGCGCGCCACCGCGCCGGTCACAAAAATGTCGCGCTGCTTGCCCATTTCGACTGGGTCTTTTTTACCCATCGCGCGACGCAACATGTCCGCGCCGCCCAGCGTGTAGCCGCCTATGATCTGCGAAATCTGCATCACCTGCTCTTGATAGACGATCACGCCGTAGGTCGGTTTCAGTGAAACTTCCAGATCGGGATGGAAATAGTCCGCTTCCGCACGACCATGTTTGCGGTTGATAAAGTCTTCCACCATGCCCGATTCCAGGGGACCCGGACGGAACAGCGCGACCAGCGCGACGATGTCCTCGAAGGTGTCCGGTTGCAGCCGCTTGATCAGGTCTTTCATGCCGCGCGATTCCAGCTGGAACACGGCGGTGGTGTTGCAAGCCTTCAGCAAATCGTAAGTCGGCTTATCGTCCAGCGGGATCGTCTCCAGCGTGAACGGGGCTGTACCACCGGACAGGCGCGCGACATGGCGCATCGCATAATCCAGAATAGTCAGCGTGCGCAGCCCCAAAAAGTCGAACTTCACCAGGCCGATAGACTCGACATCGCTCTTGTCAAACTGGCTGACCACGCTGGCATCACTGTCCGCGCAATACAGCGGGCAGAAATCCGTGAGTTGTCCAGGGGCGATCAGCACGCCGCCGGCATGCATCCCGACGTTGCGCGTCAAATCTTCCAGGCGCGCGGCCAGCTCCAGAAACTCCGGCACGCCTTCCTCGCTGTCGGCGATGGCGTTGATCTCCGGCTCCTGCTTACGCGCCTCCTGCAACGACACCGGCTTCACGCCGTCCAGCGGAATCAGCTTGGACAATCGGTCGCACAGGCCGTAAGGAAAATCCATCACCCGCCCGACATCGCGTATCACCGCTTTAGAGGCCATCGTGCCGAAAGTGGCGATCTGCGACACGCACTGCGCGCCATATTTGCTCTTCACATAACTGATGACGCGATCGCGCCCGTCGGGACAAAAATCCACGTCAAAGTCGGGCATGGAAACGCGTTCCGGGTTGAGGAAGCGCTCGAACAGCAACTCATAACGCAGCGGGTCAAGGTCGGTAATCAGCAGGCTATAGGCCACCAGCGACCCCGCGCCCGACCCGCGCCCAGGTCCCACCGGCACGCCATTGTTTTTTGACCAGCGGATAAAATCGGCAACGATCAGGAAATATCCCGGGAAGCCCATCTTGATGATGGTCTCCAGCTCGAACGCCAGCCGCGCCAGATATTCCGGCATCCGGGCTTCGCGTTCTGCGGCATCGGGATAGAGTATCGCCATCCGCTGTTGCAGCCCCTGTTCGGACTCAGTGCGCAAAAAATCGTCCAGACTCACGCCGTTCGGCGTAGGAAAATCCGGCAAACACGGCTGCCCCAACACCAGGCTTAGATTGCAGCGCCGCGCGATCTCCACGCTGTTTTGCAACGCTTCAGGCAAATCGGCGAACAACTCGGCCATTTCGGCCTGAGTCTTGAAATACTGCTGCGGGGTAAACGCCTTGGCGCGGCGGCGGTCGTTGAGCACATAGCCTTCGGCGATGCACACCCGCACCTCGTGCGCCTTGAAATCCGCTTCGCTCAGGAACTGCACCGGATGCGTCGCGACCAACGGCAAATCAAGCGCGGCGGCAAGCTGCACCGCATCGTGTATGTAAGCCTCCTCATCGGCGAATCCGGCGCGTTGCACTTCGAGGTAATAACGATTGGGGAACAACTCCGCCCAGCCACTTGCAAACTGGCGGGCGAGTGCCGCATTGCCCGCCACCAGCGCGCTGCCGACATCGCCCAGATGCGCGCAGGACAAGGCAATTAAGCCTGCC
>Ga0210015_1000970_pt1 | contig 29069 bp, 35 predicted proteins | sample CryGeymeta201522_FD_185471 | JGI IMG/M metagenome (GOLD analysis project Ga0210015, IMG submission 185471) | Groundwater microbial communities from Crystal Geyser aquifers in Utah, USA - Crystal Geyser metaG 2015-22 (SPAdes) (version 2) | ecosystem: Environmental > Aquatic > Deep subsurface >... | reverse complement strand
GCAATGATTTTTTTGTGGTATGAAAGTTGCAGAATAAATAATAGAAAATAGAAAGAAGGATGGAAGGATGCCCCGAAAGCTTTCGGGGCATGACAGACAGTGAAAAGGCTGAAAATGGAGGGGTTATGAAAAAGAGAAAGACGATTACATTATTACTTGCGGCATTTTTGGTATTGATTGTTTCGGCATTTATAGACGGCTTTGATGCCCTTGCCGGAGACAAACCAACGGTTAAGGGAAGCGGGACTTTGACCTCAATAGATGATGATGGCAGCGTTATTATTGATAAAAAGGGCTATGAGGTTAATCCCTCTGCAACAATTATAAACCGCAAGGGGAAGAGTGTTTCTCTTCGCAGTCTTTCACTTCCGGCAAAAGTCAGATTTGAATACATACAGGCAAAAACAGGCTTTATAATTGTGTTTATTGAGGAAGTTAGAGATAAAAAGATTAAAAAGATAAGGAGTCAGCCATGAAAAGCAATAATAAAAATATATCCTCTCTGTTTAGAAATATGGGAAGTGTCCCTATATTAAAAATCTGCGTGCTTTTATTATTTGTTTTGCTGCCTTTAACCTCTGCCGAGGGCGCCATGAGCGACTACTGCGTTACCCCGCCTTTCTTAGCCCAGAGCATTCCGCCGAACGTCCTTATCGTGCTTGACAACTCAGGGAGCATGTGCGACCAGGCGTATGCAGGGAGTTACGACCCCACCCAGTTTGCAAGCGGGTATTACTACGGATATTTTGATGCAACAAAAAATTACAAATATACCAATAACGGCAGGTGGGAAGAGACAACAGATGCAATGACAACAGGTACAACTTCCAACCCAATTGCCAGCGGCAACTTCCTCAACTGGGCGACAATGCGCAGGGTTGAAGTGGCAAAAAAACTCTTGACCGGAGGCAAGGCAAATCCGCGTTCATGGAATGGCTCGGTTACTGTAAAACTTGATGGTGAGAATACTGGCGACTGTAAGAACTACTGGGATTTTCAGAAAGACTTTGATACTACCGGCCTGAACCTCATTTATCCATTTGAAGGTAATCACCGTTTCACAAGGACAAATGGTGATGATTTGAATATAAGTCCAATTAGCGGCGGGTCTAATACATTTTATACATATCCCACTTCCGATATCTCCGTCCCAGCAGGATGGACTGTAACAGGGGCGGCAAGCGCGTATGAGGCAGTTGATGAGGCATCATCAGATGGAAACTCAACCTATATTCAGAATTACAATACCACCAGCCCTGTTATCCTTGGTTACACTTACACACAGGCAGAACCAGCCGGCACTATTACCGTTACAGTAAAGGTAAGGGCAAAAAAAACACCCAGCGATAGCGATCCCACAAGAAAAATACGAGGTGTGCTCAGGATAGACGGAGAGAATTATGAGTCAAATACTTCTAATCTTTTTACTTGGTATTTAACATATTCTTTTACATGGACAACCAACCCTGTAACAGGGGCAGCATGGACTTGGAATGAGATTAATGCCATCGCCGGCTTAGGGAAAGGGAATTTGCAGGGTTTCGGAGTGAAAGCAGACGCCGGTTATACTTCCAGTTATCCCCGTGTAACACAGGTCTATCTTACCATTCCCTCTGGCGGGCCTTATAATACAATAATTGACATGGGGCCGGGTAAAGATGCAACAGGGATTATAGACACCTTGACCGGTGACGTCAGGTTCGGGCTGGCTTATTATAATAATCACAGCAAAGGTGCGTATGTGAAGACCTATGTGGATTTCGGCGCTACTACGAGCGTGCAAACCTCTATTGATAATAAGGAACCAGACACATGGACGCCTCTGGCAGAGACTTTATATGAGGTAACGAGGTATTTCAGCCAGGAAGATCCATATTATTCCAATTCTGACTATCAGAAAGGCAGTGTTCAGATAGGCTATGACCCATATTGGTATAAGTACTCAACGTTGGACTCCAGTCTCACGGACATGTATGTCCCCTGCGCAAAGTCATTTGTCTTGATGCTTACAGATGGTGAATCCAATCTTGACCGGAGCATCCCGGGCTCATCTACATCATCGCCATACGCTCCCTGCTCCCTTACGAATATAAAGGCGTGTTCAGGGTATGGGGGGTCTCCCAACAACCCAAACCCCAGATTTGCGGGAACTACTATTGGAACAACCTATTCATCAAGCGGAACAGATTATTTGATTGATGCGGCATATTGGGCAAGGACAAACGACATGCGACCGGGTTCAGAAACTGATGTTCCGACAACATGGCGGCAGAGCATTCCGGGGACTCAGAATGTAACCCTATATTCCGTATATATGTTTGGCAGAGGTTCAACTTTGCTTAAAGATGCCGCTGTATATGGAGGGTTTAATGACCTGAACGGCAACAATAAGCCAGACTGCACTACAATAGCTGCTGAATGTTACAGAGATACTGATGGCGACGGCGTTGTCCGTTCCGACGGCACGGACGACCCTCTCACATATTATGAAGGAGATGACGGCTATGCCCTTGAGACCAACATCAGAAGCGCAATATCGGCTATCTTGAAAAGGGCGTCTTCAGGAACAGCAGCGTCTGTTCTTGCCTCAGGCGAGGGTTCAGGAGCAAATATCGTTCAGGCTATCTTTTATCCTAAAAGGACATTTGATACTACAGACATTGACTGGACAACAACCCTGCAGAACCTCTGGTACTATCTGGACCCACAACTGGGCAGCAGCACAATCAGGGAGGACACTGACAGTGATAAAGAGCTTGAGTTGGAGAAGGATGATATAGTGCATTTCGCTTTTGACGCGACTGAACAGAAGACAAAGGCGAGCCGCTATGCCAGTGATGCATACGGTACTGAGGGCGCTCTCATAGACACACTTGACAGCGAGAACCTTCACTATCTCTGGGAAGCAGGCAGTATCCTGCAGAGCAGAAATATAGGAACTGATCCGAGGACTATATATACCACGACAGATGGAAGCACATTAACAAGCAACTTCACAACAGGGAATGCAGGCACATTTCAGTCTCTTCTCCAGGCAGCTGATTTGACCAATGCTCAAAATATCATAAGCTATGTCCGTGGAGACAGCGATGTGGATACAAGTCTTTACAGGGCAAGGACCGTAACAAATGGCGGAACAACCGCTATATGGAGGCTTGGAGATATTATAAATTCCACCCCCAGAATTACTTCATGGATTCCATTGAATAACTACAGTGATACAACATACAGCAGTTTCTTGTCCTCAGATTCATACAAAAACAGGGGAAAGGTTATAAGCGGCATAACTTATGGAAGCGGGATGGTCTTTGCCGGAGGTAATGACGGCATGCTCCATGCCTTTAATCTGGGCGGCTTCAATGTCGTGCAAGACGGCTCGTCAAAGAAAGCCACACTCACAGGCAGCAATTTAGGCAGGGAGGAATGGGCCTTTATTCCAAAGAATACGCTCCCGTATCTTAAATATCTCATGGACCAAAATTACTGCCACCTGTTCTATATTGACGCAACACCGTTTGTTTTTGACGCAAGCATAAAAATTGATCTTGACACTGATGATAACGGAATAGATGACCAGCCCTTAACCGAGTGCCAAAGCGCCTCATACAGCAATTACTGGGAATGCGAAAAGTCAAAAGACAGTTGGAGGACTGTTCTTATCGGCGGCATGAGACTGGGAGGAGCGTGCAAGGCAACCACATATGCAGGGAGCCAGGGTGTAAAGATACCTGCGGCAGGCGAGGGGTATTCATCGTACTTTGCCCTTGATATAACAAATCCGTCAAGCCCGACTCTTTTATGGGAGTTTAGCCATCCTGACCTTGGCTATTCAACTACAGGCCCGGCTGTAATGAGGATAAACGCAAGAACCGTATCCGGAACAGCGAGCAGTCCTGACAGGAACAAGAACGGGAGGTGGTTTGTTGTATTTGCTTCGGGGCCGACAGGCCCGATAGATACAACAGCGCATCAGTTTAAGGCTTATTCCGACCAAAACCTGAAGCTATTCGTTCTTGACCTTAAAACAGGACAAATTGCGACAACTGTTTCAGGAACTCCAACGCCTATAGATACGGGAATACCATATGCCTTTGGAGGCTTCCTGAACAATGCAGCTATAGACTACGACCTTGACTATCAGGATGACGCTCTTTATATGGGTTATACAAACTCTGAGGATGCGTCTCCGGGCGCCTCAACAAGATGGACGCAAGGAGGCGTCATAAGGCTTATAACAAGGGAAGACCTTACAGGCGATAATGTTGATGTTGTCAGCGGCAATACTGCCCTTAATCCGAACAACTGGCTGTGGAGTTATGTGGCAAAGGATGTCGGAGCGGTAACCTCTTCTGTTGCGCATCTTGCTCATTACCCTGTTAATGTCACCAGTCCTGATAAAGCATACTTGTTCTTCGGCACAGGAAGATATTTTTACAAGACATCCGAAGTGGACAATGCAAATGTCCAGAGAAGCCTCTTCGGGATAAAAGAGCCGTGCCTTGACAAGATAAAGACTATAACCACGACCTCCTCGCCTGTTTGTGACGGCGCAAATACTGTTTGCAGCCTGCCAACGGCGGGGGACTTAGTTGACAGCGGCAGCCATGCCTGTATTTATGATGTAACGGTGGATACTGCCATTACAACCGACCCGGACGGCTGGTACTTGAATCTTGACGCATCGGCAGGCACTTCTTTTGCCGAAAGGAATATAACAGACCCGTTGGCAACAACTATCGGCGCGGTATTCTTTACAACATACGCCCCGAATTCGGACATCTGCACCTATGGCGGAAATACTTATCTCTGGGGACTTAAGTATGATACAGGCGGCTCAATAAATGGAATACTGCAGGGGACGGCTCTCATGCAGGTTTCAACCGGAGCAATAGAAGAGATCAATTTGGGTACGGCATTTACTGATAAAACAGCAGGAGGCAGGTCAGGCGAAGGAAGAAGGTCAGGCTCTCTTACCGGCGCTCCTCCTACAGGGCAGGGCTTGTCTCTGATTGTGCCGCCCTCACCTTTAAAAAAGATGCTGCATATGAGGAAGAAGTGAAGAATAGCGGCGTAACACTGACAGAATTAATAGTTGTTATTGCTATAGTCGGCATTCTTGTCGTTGCCCTCGGATTTTCGTTTCAAGGGTGGATAGGAAAGTATAAGGTTGAAGCGGCAACGAAACAGATATACTCTGACCTGATGGATGCAAGGGCAAGGGCAATGCAGTTTAACCGCATATATTATGTGCAGGTTGTTGACGCCACCACCACTTATAGCCTAATTGAAGATTCAAATGATGACAGCGTTAACAACGATGCGGCCATCCCAGGATTTCCAAAGACAGTTGAATACACAATTAATTGGAACGGTGGAGGCGCTATAACTTTCAACAAGAGAGGCAACATATCAAATCTTGGAACCATATGCATATTTACTGATGCTGATGGCGACGGGACGTCGGATAGTGATCCTGATTATGATTGTATCGAGATAGCCCAGACAAGAATAAATATAGGCAAAATAACTAATCAGGCCGGAGGATGTGGTGCACCGAATTGTGTTGCAAAATAAGGGTGTAACCCTTATTGAGGTGATGATTGCGCTTGTTGTGCTCCTTATCGTTTTTATGGGGCTTATACAGGCGTCATTGGTGAGCATTGACCAGAATGTGCGGAACGAGGTCAGGGATGAGGCTGTCAGGATAGCGTCAGAGTATATGACAAGGACGCGGGCTACGGCCTTCAGCGCTGTTGCGGCTACAATAGCAGACCCTCCGCCTATAGCTGATAACTATACTGCGTTTGATGTGATTCAAAGGAATTTCAGAAACATGGCAGTTACCTACACCGTGACAAGAAGCGTTCAGAACCTTGATGCTGAAAATAAGAGAATAGGAATAAGGGTTACATGGACGTATAAGGCAGATGAATCCCCTATTACGCATACGATTTTATCTACTCTGAGGTCTAAATGATAAAGAAGCAGGATGGATTCACATTAGTGGAGCTTATGATAACAATGGTAATCTTTGTGATTGCCATTGCAGCAGCCTCCAATATATTCACAGCGATATTAACCCAGTTTAAACAGCAGAGCAAAATAGCAGAGACAAATATAGAGGGAGTCATTGGTTTTGAAACCCTGAGATATGATGTGGAACAGGCAGGATACGGCCTGCCGTGGGATATGAATTCTGCTGTTTATGCAAATGAAGCTGCTGCTGTTGCATATGACAATGTCAATTTCCCGGGTACTACAGCAAATCTATACAATGATGCTCCTAATGGCGCACCAAGGGCTTTTGTATCCGGTGATAATGTATTGATGAACGGTTCAGATGATGTGCTTGTTATTAAGGCGGTAAATGTTTCTACTGCTGCTGCACAGAAATGGACCTATGTTTCAAATTCAGGAGCGTTGCCGAATAGGCTCAGAACATGGACCGCAGTCACAGACGAAACTCTACAAGGCACAGACAGCATAATAGTTATTAAACCGGCGATAGGAGACAGGCAAAGAGTTCTGATTAATAATGCAGGCGTTTTTTCTACCACATTTGGAGCTCTGCCGTCCGGGGGTGGCGGCGGCTCTGCTAATTTTGAGCCCTTAGCCGATACTTATGACACATATATTGTCTATGGCATTGATGACAACAATCCCCCTACACCAAGAATGCCGTTTAACAGAGCAGATTATTATGTAAAAAGGCCTGCTGCAGGCGCTCCAACCAGATGCGAAGCAAGCACTGGCGTGCTTTACAAGGCAACAATCAATCATAATGGGGGAGGACTTAATGAGCTTCCTATTATTGACTGTGTGGCTGATTTTCAGGTAGTTTATAGATTAGACACTGACGGTAACGGAACCATAGATGCTGCCAGCACTACATTAGCCGGGCTTACTGCAACGCAGGTCAGAGACCAGGTTAAAGAGATAAGAATTTATATTATTGCGCATGAGGGGCAATTGGATACTACATATACCTCTCCCGCAACGATAACAATAGACGATGTAGGAGGCGCGGGGGCTTTCAAAATCTTTAATGTCCCGAACCTGAATTACAGGTGGAAGTTATATACACTTGTGGTAACACCGAATAACTTGAGGTAAAAATGAGAAGTCAGAAATCAATTCTATTGAATGAGAGAGGCATTGCCCTTGTGATGGTATTGGTTCTCGCTGCAATAGCGCTTGCGATGGTGTCTGCTTTGCTCTTTATTGTAATTCAGGGTACAAGGCTCTCAGGTTATCACAGATTTTTCCGAACAGTGGAAGAATCAGCCATTGGCGGCTCTGAAATCGCTGCGGAATTTATTAATAACAAAGGGACTCCAACCCCCAATCTGACGGCTATGGTGTCGACTCAAGGTAGTGCTTGTTTAACGCAAAAAATGTCTACCACAAGAGGCGGGGTTTGGCCGGCATCCGCAGGCTGGACAAGCTGTGTTGCGAATGACAGCTCAATTGAGCCCACGACAAATCCCGATCTTCAATTTGAGCTGAGCAACTTCACGATTTTTACAAAACTCGTTGATACTATTGAAGGCAACACTGCTTCAGGCGGACTTGTTACAGGAGGAGGCACATTAGGCGGCTCAGGAGTTATTACTGCCACAGCAGGAATTGTAAGTCCTCCACGTATCCCCTATTTATACAGGGTGGAAGTCCTGGCGCAAGATACCAATAACCCGAGAGAACGTTCAAGGTATTCGGGCTTATATGCCTATTGAGAAAAAATCATGGCAATAGGAAAATTCGTCTGTTGTGCGGGGTTATTGATATTGCTGTCCTGCTCGCCTGAAAAACCGGTCGAATTAAAAACACAAAATCCCACGGAAGCAGCGGCCAAAGGCGTTTCAGGCGAATCAGAAACTCGTGCCATAGTCAGCGAAGCCCAGCACTCATTGAGTATAAGCCCTGCGCAGGCTTATCGCGGGACGACTTTAACCCTCATCCCTTTCGGGTTTAACCTCTCTGATGCAAAAATAGTCTGGCTGGTGAACGGGAATTCAATTATCAGCGAGACCTCCTCTCAATTCAAAGCTATAGATACAAAAAAAGGAGATGCGGTTCAGGCGAGGGCAATGGTAAAGGACAGAGAGCTTTTATCCAACATTGTAAAAGTACAAAATACTCTTCCTGAAGTCAGCAAGGTAAAAATTATGCCGGAAACCTTTAAAACAGGAGATACGCTGTATGTTGATGTTGTTGGAAGCGATAGAGATGGCGATGAGATAACTATTTTGTATGAATGGACTAAAAATGGAGAGTCGGCAGGAACAGAGAAACATATAGGCGTTCCTATCAAAAGAGGCGATAAAATATCAGTTAAGCTGACTCCGTTTGACGGAGAAGGCTATGGGAAGCCTTTTATCTTGAGCAGTGAAATACGCAACTTGCCACCTGTGATTATAGAAGATAAAAAAATCAATTTCAATGGGAAAAGTTTTTCATATCAGGTTAAAGCAACTGACCCGGAAAATGACACGCTTTTCTATTCTCTTAAGACCGCGCCTTCAGGTATGACTATTGAGAAAACAACAGGCTTTATTCAGTGGATGATTCCGCAGGATTTTAAAGGGAAAGCAGAGATTGCTGTTATTGTTTCTGATAATCACGGCGGAGAGGCGCTTCAGAGTTTTGTCTTTGAGATAAAGGAAGGCGGTTGATTTCATTTATGAATTATGATAATTGTTATTTCTATGAAACATTCATGCCGACAAATCAGCATGACATGCGTCTCTCCGCATCTTTTGATAAAATAGTATAAATACCCAAAAATGAAATTTGAGTGGGATACCAGAAAAGCTGCAAGAAACTTTGAAAAACATAGGGTAGCATTTGCTGAGGCAGCCACAGTCTTTGATGACACGCTCAGTATAACGATTTATGATCCGGACCACTCAAAAGATGAGGAGCGATATATTACTGTTGGTCGGTCATACCAAGGCCGCCTCTTGATGGTTGCCCATACTGATAGAGGCGATTGGATTAGAATAATCAGCGCAAGAGAATTGACTAAAACAGAAAGGGAGGCTTATGAAGAAAGAAAATAAACAAGAACTTGAAGATGATTTGCGTCCGGAATACGACCTAAAGCCGCTATTGAAAGCTGGAATTCGGGGAAAGTATGCCCAGCGTTTTCGAGAGGGTACAAATATAGTACTCTTAGAACCTGATGTGGCCAGCGCCTTCCCAAACGATAAGACAGTAAATGAGGTCTTACGGATGGTCATACAGTTAAGGAAGAAGGTACATAAGGACAAGCAGACCCGGACAGTTCAGGCGTAAGAGGCGCTTCAGAGTTTTGTCTTTGAGATAATGCCGGAAAAGTAAGGCGGTTGATTTATTTTCTGAAAAAAATCTGGAGGATTGCTATTAGCGAAGCAAGCTGCCCAATCCAGAATAGAAACATCCACTTGATAATATCTGACCTGCTCTTCTGAATCTCGGTTTTAAGCTCACTTCTGACCTGTTCTATCTTGAGTTCAAGTTCACTTTTGACTTGTCCTATCTTGAGAATGAGCTTATTTTCAGTTTTAGCAAGGTCATCTTTTGCAGCTGCATGTTTTTCTACAGAGGCTGAGATATATTCAAGAAGAAACTTTGATTCTTCATCGCCAAGCCTTGGCCGCAACTTCTCATATAAGTCAAGCGTAGTAGGCATAGCTTATTAAAGCACACAGACCCCGAATTGTCAAATGAAAACGCTACTTTTGCTGCCCTCCGGCGTCTTTTAACAGGGCAGCTTCTTCTGTGTCAAGACTGCTCATTTCTTCATCAAATTTTTTAATCTTCTTATTGAGTTCCGGTATTTTCTGCTCAAGCTCTCTCTTTTCACGAATAGATAACACGCGCCCTTTTTTCTTAATATCTTCATCCAGCTTCTTTCTTTCTTCTATAAGTTTTTCGCCTTCGGCTTTCATCTCTTCCTTCTTTTTCGCAATCTCTTTCAGCCTATTCACAATTTCCTGTTTCTGCGGCTGTGTGACTTTTTCCGGCGCCGGTTTTTCAGGAGTATCTTTAGTTGTTTCAACAGGTGCGCTTTCTTCTGTTTGTCTTACGGCCTTAGTTTTTTTGATGTCTTTTATGATGGTCTTATCAAGCTCTATCTCTCCACCTTCCCTGTAGAACCTTATCTTGCCCCCCAGGTCCTTATAGTCGTCCACAATAAACTCCCTGCCGTTTTTTAGGATGATTTTATAATCCGCGTATAAAGGAGCGGCAATAATTAACAGCGTGAAAAATAAAATAAGGGGTATAATTTTCTTCATTTCTTCGCCCCCTTCTTTTTTGCCGAGTCTATAAGTTCTATAAATTTATCCGCAGGCAGAGACCCTGTAAGCACAGAACCGTCAGGCATGATAGACGTCGGCGTGCCTGAAATTCCGAGACTTCCCGCAAGCTTTATGTTCCTGTCAATCACACCAGTTTCACATGACGGTTTTGGTATAGGTTTTTTCTCAAAATTATCCTCAAGAAGTTTCAGCGATTTCTCGCATATTATGCTCTTTGATTTCCAGTAGGCGTCAGGGTGGAGCTTTGTCAGCGGGAACAGCTTGATATAAAAGGCGACGTCTTTTCTCTTTTCAACAACTTTTTTGATTTCTTCGTGAAGTTTACTGCAGAACGGACAGTCCGGGTCTGTAAAGACAATTACCTTGTTTGCCGCCTTTTTATCTCCTAAAATTAAAGCGTCTTTAAGCGGGATGAGCGAGCGGTTAATCCGACGGTCTCTGTTGAGGGCGTCCAGCCGTTCTTTCGTCTTGTTAATTGCCGCATTTACTTCAATGATGCTGCCGCTTATCAAATACTTTTTTGAAAAATCTACGTAAAACAACCCGCGCTGGCCTTTATTGTCTATGGAAACTTCCCACAGCCCTCTCGCGGGGCTCATCTGCATCTTTAATATCTTTGCGTCAGGCGCCTTGATTTTTGCGAGGATATTGCGGACTTCCTCCGTGCTGATGGTGTGGCATTTCACACAGTCCGTATCGCAGGAGCCTGAGGCAAAAGCAGGACTTGGAGAGAAGAGCTGCCCGCCACTGGCGGGTTCGCCTGAGGCGAAATAACTAACAGCTAAGATGAGCATCAATAAAATACGCATGTGTAATTATAACAGATTTTTGGAGTTTGCTGCCAAACCCTTTGAGCGGCATCAGAGAATTTTTGGTAAAAAATCTCGGCGAAGTAGAAGATAAGCAATTTCAACTGTCTGAGTTCCGAAAGCATTCGGAACGAGTTTTGAAATTGCCTGCAACGAGCCATAGATTTGTCAAAAAGTCTCTGCAAAAAGCGAAGAGGTGTTCGGCAGCGAACTATTATGGTATTATAAAATTCTTCTATGGACAAGTTAATTATACGAGGCGGAAAAAGACTTAAAGGCGAGGTTGAGATAAGCGGGGCAAAGAACGCAGCTTTGCCTGTTATCGCAGCCGCTCTCCTTGCTGAAGGGAAACACTCAATAAGCCGGGTCCCTGACCTCAGGGATATAAAGACAATGGGCAGGCTCCTTGAGAACATGGGAGCGGAGTTCCATTACGAGCCGCATAAAGCAGTCATAGCTGCGAACAGAATAAACAATCTTGAAGCGCCCTACGAGCTTGTTAAGGAAATGAGGGCCTCCGTGCTTGTGCTGGGGCCCATGCTGGCCAGGTTTGGCCGCGCAAAGGTCTCTCTGCCCGGAGGCTGCGCCATAGGCGCAAGGCCGATAAACCTGCATCTTATGGGACTTGAGAAGATGGGGGCTAAGATAGAGCTTGAATCAGGCTATGTTATGGCCTCGGCAAAAAGGCTGAAAGGCGCTGTGATATATTTTGACACGGTAACCGTAACCGGGACTGAAAACCTTATGATGGCCGCATCTCTTGCAAAGGGCGTGACAGTCCTGGAAAATGCAGCAAGAGAGCCGGAGGTTATAGACCTGGCAAATGCGCTGACAGCAATGGGCGCCAAGATTAACGGCGCAGGCGAGAGCATTATAAAGATAGAAGGCGTGGATGAACTCAGCCCCCTTGCCCATACAATAATCCCTGACAGGATTGAGACAGGGACATTTATGGCTGCGGCAGGGATAACAGGCGGTGATATCACGATACAGGGATGCCTGCCGGAACACCTTCAGGCATTTCTGATAAAGCTTAAGGCGGCAGGGCTCAGGTTCGAAGATATGGTTCGAGTTATCGGCCCGGCAAGACCGAAGGCAGTTGATATAGAGACAGCGCCTTACCCCGGCTTTCCAACAGACATGCAGGCTCAGTTTATGGCCTTAATGAGCAAGGCGCAGGGCACAAGCATCATCACAGAGACCATCTTTGAAAACAGGTTCATGCATGTTGCCGAACTCAGGAGAATGGGAGCCGACATAAGTTTTAAAGGAAGCACGGCAATTGTAAGAGGAGTCAGGGAATTAAAAGGGACGAATGTTATGGCCACAGACCTGAGAGCCAGCGCCTCCCTGGTTGTCGCCGCGCTCGGAGCAGAAGGAAAAACCACTATCCACCGCGTCTATCATTTAGACAGAGGGTATGAAAAAATAGAAGAAAAACTCACCAGCCTTGGAGCGGACGTCAGAAGGGAAAAGTCTATGACCCGGTTGTAACCCATAATGTTGAGAGCCATAGACTCGTTGAAAGATAAGCCTTCCTACCTCTCTCCCGTAAGCCTGACCCTTTTAAGGGCTTTTTTACGCGCAGCAATAGCCTTCTTTTTCTTTTTCACGCTTGGCTTTTCGTAATGCTCTCGCTTCTTTATTTCCGAGAGAATGCCTTCGCGTTCACACTGCTTTTTAAACTTTCTGAGAGCATTCTCAAAAGAATCACTCTCACGCACCTTTACAGAGGGCACCTATAATCACCCCTCTCTTCTTATAAATTTTTAAAACAAGCGAATACTAATTAAAACAAAATACTTTACCAATTAAAGTATCCGTATGTCAAGAAAACGGATTATAGGAAATGAGTTTTTGAGGTTTCGGTATTGACCTTGACTCTGATAATCCTTAAAGTTTAAACTATTCCTCACTTAAACTTAAGGAGGTTTCATGTTAAAACGTTACCTATTAGCTCCGGGGCCAACCCCTGTGCCTTCAGAGGCGCTTCTTGCAATGGCTATGCCGATTATCCATCACCGCTCGCCTGATTTCCTCCCTGTGCTTGACGCCGCAAAAAATGGCCTGAAGTGGCTTTACCAGACAAAAAACGATGTGCTTATCCTATGCTCAACCGGCACCGGCGGAATGGCAGGCGCGGTCAATAATTTTTTCAGCCCTAACGATAAGGTTCTTACTGTAAACGGCGGTAAATTCGGCGAGAGATGGACCAAGATATGCAAGGCATACGGGCTTCAGGCAGAAGAGATTGTCGTGGAATGGGGATATGCGGTAAAACCTGAGACTATTGAGGCGAGATTAAAAAATGACCCATCTATCAAAGGAGTGTTTGTGCAGGCGTGTGAAACATCAACAGGTGTTTATCATGATATAGAGGCGCTTGCAAAGGTTGTAAAAAAATATGAAAATACAATCCTTATTGTTGACGCCATATCAGCGCTTGTCGCCCATGACCTCAGGATGGACGAATGGGGAATAGACGTTATGATAGGCGGCTCGCAGAAAGGCGTTATGCTTCCGCCCGGGCTTGCATTTGTGGGCATAAGCGAGAAGGCCTGGAAACTATCAGAAAAGTCAAAGTGCCCGAGGTTCTATTTTAATTTTAAAAAAGAGCGTGAAACCCTTGCAAAGAACCAGACAAACTTTACATCTCCTGTTACCCTGATTATAGGGCTGAATGAAAGCATTAAACTGCTCCAAAAAGAAGGGCTTGAGAATGTATTCAGGCGGCATGAAAAGCTTGCGAATGCAACAAGAAAGGCGATGCAGGCTATAGGGCTTGAACTTTTCTCAAAAGAATCTCCGAGCAATTCGGTGACTGCGGTATGCGCTCCCGCAGGGATTGACGGACAGGCGATATATAAGAACCTCAGGGAGAAATACGGAATAACAACGGCAGGCGGGCAGGACCATGTCAAGGGAAAGATATTCAGGATTGCGCATCTCGGCTATGCAGACGCCTTTGACGTCATTACTGCGGTTGCAGGCGTGGAAATGGTGTTAAAAGGAATGGGGCATCCCGTGAAGCTCGGCGCAGGCGTGGCTGCGGCAGAAGAACTGCTGATGAAATAAAACAGAATACAGCGCCCCGATAAAATCGGGGCGCTGTCAAATATCTTTACTTCCCTGTCAGCTCCTCAACCTCTTCCTTCCCTTTTTTCATCTCTGCAACCTGCTCTTTGTCTTCACGCAAGAGCAATTCCTGAAATTCGCCGACATGTGTTTTTTCTTCTTTGGCAATATCAAGAAAAACCTTTTTGATATCAGTCCTGTCTGTCATTACAGCAAGCTGTTCATAAAGGCTGATTGCGTCCAGCTCCGCTATCATTCCCACACGCAGTATTTCCTTGACTATATTACTCTTGCTGACCTTCCCGAGCCCTATCGGTATTTCTGACATCATAGCTGCTGCCCTCCAATATTAATTTAGATTTAAATCTAAGTTAGGCTCAAGAATTTAATGCAACACTTTGGTATCCTGAGAAGGAAACTAAAGGAGGGCATTAGATATAATGAGTCAGAGAAGTTACAAGAGGTTGTCATTGCAAGAAAGAGAAGAAATCAGTCGGTCATTGGCGCAAGGATTGTCTTTCCGGAACATCGCAGGATTGCTTGACCGAAATGTAAGTACGATTAGCAGAGAGATTAATCGAGCGAGCATGAACAAGTACACCTATCGGGCGGAACGCTCACAAAAAAGAGCAAGCCGCAACGCGAGCAAGCGACGAAAAGATAAAACAAAATTAACCCGGAGTCATGAGCTTTGGGATTATGTGCGCCAAAAATTATTGCTGCTCTGGTCTCCTGAACAAATTGCTCAAATCATCAAAAAAGAGTATCCTAAACAAGAACATATGCGAATATCGCATGAGGCAATATATACATACTTGTATGTTATGCCCAAAGGCGAACTCAAGAAACGTTTATTGGGGATGTTGCGCCGTGAGAGAAAGCGTCGTCATAAGCGCGTTAATGGCATGGGGAAGCCCCGAAAGCTCGAAGATATGGTTATGATTGACCAACGGCCGCCGGAGGTGCTTGAGCGAACCATTCCGGGTCACTGGGAAGGTGATATTTTGCTTGGGAAAAACAGACAATCCGCATTGGGTTGTCTCGTTGAAAGAAAAACGCGTTTTGCGATACTGGTTCCACTCAAAAGCAAGCATGCGGATGTTGTCAGAAAGGCCTTTGCTAAAGAGATGGGGACTCTGCCGAAACAATTACGATTGACCCTAACCTACGACCAAGGAAGGGAAATGGCCGAGCACAAATTATTCACCAAAGAGACAAACATGCAAGTCTATTTTGCGCATCCCGCCAGTCCATGGGAGCGTGGAACTAATGAGAATACCAATGGACTGATCAGACAGTTTTTCCCAAAGGGAACAGATTTTAATAAAACTATGCGCGGAGATATCAAAAAAGCCCAGGATATGTTAAATGGTCGTCCCAGAAAAACATTAAACTGGGAAACACCTTACGAAGCGTACCAACGGGCGTTGCGTTAAATTGCTGAGAGCAAGTAACATGAACAAAGAAAAAATTATTTATTCCCTCAGCGTTGAAGATATTTTAGCGGTAATAGAAGATAATAATTTGAATCTAAAAATTAAGAAGGAAGATATTGCATTTATTGAAGAAAAAATTGGTGATATGATTGATTGGAGAGGAGCAATTGAATTTGCTTTGTTGGAACTTAAAGATTCTAAGAAAAAATTACAGACAAAATAATGGCTTTATCTAAAAAACAGAAAGAACACATCACTGAAACACTCAAAGTTTGTTTACGCGAGAAATTCCAAAACTACAAACCTGAAACGGCTAATATGCCATTCCACTACCGGTTACTTGGTAAAGATAGAATGGCATTGTTTTCATTTATACAATCTTTAAATACAACTTTTGGTACTTCAATCTACGAACCTGTTGCAAAAGAACTCGCAAAGGAAATATTCAAAGAAGTTTACACTCAATTTAAACTTGGTAACGTTATTACGCAGGATGCACAGAATGAAATTCAAAGAATAATGAACGACCTTTCGGTTGGTGGAGATGTAAATAAATCAGAAGAAACAGAAAGAATTAGAAAGGTTGCTCAATCAGGTGAATTGAATAAACTCAAATCTGTAAAAGTAGATTTATTTCTTGTCTCCAAAGAAGATGAAGTTTTTCTGTTTGACCTGAAAACTGTTAAACCCAACAAAGGTGATTTTATTTCTTACAAACGAAATATGTTAGAGTGGTTAGCAGTTTTTTTCTACCAACACCCACAGGCAAAAGTCAACACGCTTATTTCAATTCCTTACAATCCATACGAGCCAGAGCCATATAAACGCTGGACAATGAAAGGAATGTTGGACTTAAAAAAGGAAGTAAAAGTTGCTGAAGACTTCTGGGACTTTCTTGCTGGTGAAGGAACTTACAAAGACCTGCTTGACTGCTTTGAAAATGCAGGAATAGAATTACGGCCAGAAATTGATTCTTACTTTGCAAAGTTTAACCAGAAATAATTTTAGGAAAAACAGAAAAGGGAACGGTTCTAATTGAATAGTGAAAAACCAAACCCCACCATAATCCTCGGCGATAGCCTCGAAATGAGAGAGGGTTAGCTTGGAAGAATACGAATGTATCCATTGTGAAGGTATCAGTTAAATTCTGATACTTAAAGACACCGAAAAGGCAACTGAGCCGACGATAGAGTTTTGCCCTTTCTGTGGAATGTCAAACGAATATCCAAAAGAAATTGAAAGCAAAGACTGAAAAAAATAAAAGATTAGAGAAAGAACAATAAGCATTATTACGATTAAAACAAGAGAGGTGAATTATATGGAGTGCACGGGATGTTTTAAAGAGTTGGAGAAAAGCAAAACGGCTTTTGCTACTGCAATCGGCAGTATAGAGCAAGACCTTTTTAGTGAAGAAAAAGAATATGGTTTTTATGCGTCCGAGGATGAACCTTGGATAACTGTTCTATGTAAGGATTGCGGACGGACGGTGCATAATTTTATCTTAAAAAAGTTGCAGGCTAAACATCTGTGATATTATTTAACCCTACCATAATCCTCGGCAATGGCAGGCGGGAATTTTAATGCCTCGTAAACTGCCCGATGAATTTGAGGGGAAAGAGCTTGCGCCGCTGTGCATCGCTTCAAACCTGAGCGAGGCGAAAAAAATAGAATCGGTTCTCGACAGGAAAGGCATTGAGTACACCTTTGAAATAGTAGAATACTCAAGCAAGAGTGTTTTCAGTATTTTATTTGGAGGCGTGAAAGAAGGGGTAATGTTTAAGGTGCTTAAAGAGCAATATGATTTTTGCAGGGAGCTTTTAGCCAAAGAAGGGCTTGAGAAGAATATTGTTGAATGAATAAGACTTATACTGAAGAAGAAAATCCTGAAGTAGCTGCCAACACCCTTATCTGCCTGATTCATCAGGCAAATTACCTGCTTGACCAGCAGCTGCGGCAACTTGAGAAACAATTCCTTGAAGAAGGCGGATTCACGGAAAAACTTTATCAAACTCGGCAGCAGGTCAGGAAAAAATAAGAGCGGAAGGATTGACTAAAAGGATGGCGGTTAATTAATATTTGAGAAGACTGAAAAGGAGCCGAACATGAAAATAAAGATTATTCTTTTAGGAATCTGCTTAATCATTGCATGGAACTCCAATACAGCGATGGGGGCTGACGCCCGGTTTTATTTCAACAAGGGCAACAGCTTTTACAACGAAGGTGATTTTGACAAGGCCATTACAGACTATACAAAGGCCATCTCAATAGACCCCAAATACGCTGAGGCTTACTATAACCGCGGACAGGCATATTTCAAAAAAGAAAAATATGAGGAGGCAATTAAGGATTACACCAAAGGCATTGAGTTACAGCCTAAGGACGCCGAGATATACCACCGCCGGGGGCTTGCCTACTTCAACAGAGGGCAATACAACAATGCCATTGAGGACGCAACCAGGGCCATCTCCCTGAACCCGAATTTTGCCCTTGCCTATTATAACCGCGGCCTTGCCCATGCCAAAAAAGGGCGCTACGATGAAGCGGTTGAAGACTATAACAAGGCAATCGCTCTCATTCCGAGCTACGGCGAGGCTTATTTCTTCCGCGGTGTTGCATATACAAGAAAGGCCGCTGCTGATTTTAAAAAGGCATGCGATAAAGGGAATAAATACGCCTGCGACAACTATAAACAGCTTTCTGAATAGACCCTGACTGCGCATACAACCTGTAAAAAAAATTTGACACAGTTGCGGAAAGTGATATAATGATTACAAATACAGAAACAAAGGAGGATTGAATCATGTCTGTAATAACAAAATATAAGTGCTTCCGCTGCGGCACAAAACTGGTTGTAACAGAAGATATGGAATCCCATCTAAGCCCAATTTATTGCTGCGGAGTAGAGGTAGAAGAAACCTCTCCTATTAAGAAGAAGGCTGTAAAGACAACGAAAAAGACAGCCAAAAAGAAGGTTGCAAAGAAGAAAAAGGCGGTTTCAAAGAAAAAGAAGAGATAGCGCTTCTTTTATTTCATCAGGATATCAAGCAGGCGGTCCAGTTCGTCAAGGGAATAGTATTCTATCTCTATCCTCCCGCCCTTTTTGCCTTTGTGCTGAATCCTGACCTTTGTGCCAAGGCTCTTTATAAGTTTGTCTTCAAGGGATGCTATCTGCGGGTCATTATGACCTTTGCGGCTTTTTGATTTTTTTGTCCCTGAAAAAGCGGTGCTTTTCGCCAGCGTTTCCGCCTCCCTTACGCTTAATCCCTTCTTTATAATCTTTCTTGCCGCATCTGTCTGATTGGCCCTCCCTTCAATAGAGAGGATGGCCCTTGCATGTCCCATGCTCAGAGAGCCGTCAGAGATTAATGACTTTATCTCCTCCGGCAGTTTCAGAAGTCTGAGGTAATTGGCAACAGTAGCCCTTTCCTTGCCGACCCTCTCCGAGAGGTCTTCCTGAGTAAGGTTAAAATCCCTCATCAGTTTATGGAATGCCTCTGCAGTTTCAACAGAATTAAGGTCTTCCCTCTGTATGTTCTCTATGAGCGCTATCTCCAGAGAATCCCTTGACGCAGCATTTTTTACGATTGCCGGAATTTTTTTAAGCCCTGCAAGCTGCGCAGCCCGCCACCTCCGTTCGCCTGCAATGAGCCTGAACGAACCGTCGCCGGTTCTTGCGACTATAATCGGCTGAAGCACGCCCTTTTCCTTTATTGATGCGGCAAGTTCTTTCAGGGAGTCGTCCTTGAAAACCCTTCTCGGCTGTTCCCCTCCCGCTGATATGAGGGCGACTTCCAAATGAAGCATTTCTTCGCCCTTCTCGGGGATTAAGGCGTCAAGTCCCCTGCCTAATGCCGTTTTCATTTAGTATCTCCTTTGCCAGTGATAAATAACTCTGTGCGCCCTTGGACCTCGCATCATAAAGTATGGCCGGTTTTCCGTAGCTCGGAGCTTCTCCAAGCGCTACATTCCTTGGAATTACAGTATTATATACCTTGCTGCCGAAATGTTTTCTAACCTCTTCTGCAACCTCATGCGCAAGCGAATTTCTTGAGTCAAACATGGTAAGGAGTATGCCTTCAATATCAAGGCGGGCATTGAAAGAATTTCTCACCAGTCTGATGGTGTTTGACAGAAGGCCGAGTCCCTCAAGCGCATAGTATTCACACTGCACAGGTACCATAACAGAATCAGCAGCCACAAGCGCATTCAGCGTCAAAAGCCCGAGAGACGGCGGACAGTCAATAAAGATGTATCGGTATTTATCGCGTATGGCGGCTATCGCATGAGAAAGAATATGCTCCCGGCCTTCACGTACGACAAGTTCCACTTCAACGCCAAGCAGGTCTACGGTTGAAGGGACAATGCCGAGATGCCCTACTGCCGTTTCCCTTATCGCTTCTCCTATACGGCACTTTTCCGAATAAACATCATAAAGAGTTTTATCCGCATTATCTCTTGATATGCCAAGCCCGCTGGTAGAATTTCCCTGAGGGTCAGTGTCTATTATGAGAATGTCTTTTTCTGCAAGGGCGAGAGAGGCAGCAAGATTTACGGCAGTTGTGGTCTTGCCGACGCCGCCTTTCTGATTTGCTATTGCTATTATTTTGCCCATAATTCGGAGGTTTTTATATTATACCAGTTCTACCGTCATATTTTGGAGAAGAATATAGACGAATAAAAAGTTTTACTTGACAAAAACATCAGTTTAGGTAAAAATTAACCAGTTATGGGTAAATTACGTTTGCTTGCTATTTTATGCTTTATGTTGTTTTTGTTTGCGCCGCTTTATGCCTCTGATACCTATGAGGGGAAATCAGCAGACAGCCAGCCACCGCCTGTAATTTTAGAAAAACAAGTTGAAAAAACAGAACCTGTCATAAAATCAGAGCCGGATGCAAAGCCCGCTATGTCAGAATCGGAAATCGCGCCTTACAAATCAAACCCCGCGGCAGTAAAGGCAGTAGAGAAAAACACAGCCCTTTTTACTGAGCGGATAAGGGAAAGATTTTCTATGTGGCTGAGCCGTTCCGGAAAATATATGGAACTGATGAAAGAGATACTTAAAAACAAAAACGTTCCCGAGGATATAGTGTTCCTTTCCCTGATAGAAAGCGGTTTTAATCCCCATGCATATTCAGTTGCAAGAGCCGCCGGCCCGTGGCAATTCATAACATCAACTGCAAAGAGATACGGACTTGCAATAGACTGGTGGAGAGATGAAAGAAGAGACCCTGTAAAATCAACAGAGGCGGCAGCCAATTATCTCAGCGACCTTTATGAGATGTTCGGTTCATGGAACCTCGCCATGGCTGCATACAATGCAGGCGAAGGCAAGATACTGAAGGCATTAAAACGTTCAAAGAGCGATGACTACTGGCCGCTGCTGGACACCAGCTACATAAGAAACGAAACAAAAAACTATGTGCCTAAATTCATAGCGGCAAGCGCAATCGCATCAAATCCTGAAGAATTCGGATTCATAAACATTAAATATCATCAGCCGCTGAATTATGACGAGGTCATGATAAGCGGGCCGCTTGACCTTGAGGTTGCGGCAAAGTGCGCTGATACTACAGTAGAGCTAATAAAAGAGCTGAACCCTGAACTCAGAAGATGGTGCACGCCTCCCGGCATACCTGTTTACATTCTCAGGATTCCGTCGGGGACAAAGGAAATTTTCGAGAAAAATCTTGCCGGGATTCCTGAAGATGAAAGATTCAGTGTTACCGCATACACGGTCAAAAAGGGTGACACCATTAAGAAGATTGCCAGGAAATCAGGCCTGTCTGTAAAAGCAGTCCTTGCGCTAAATTCAATGGAGAGAGTAAAACCCCTCCAGCCAGGGACAGAGATAACCCTTCCTCCAAAAGAAAAATTCCAGCCTGACAGGGAAGACAGGTATGACAACAAAAAGAAATACCATAAAAAAACAAAGAAATACCATAAAAATACAAAGAAATACCATAAAAATACAAAAAGTATCAAACACATAAAAACCAAGAAACTAAATAATAAAAAAGTGCTGGTTACGGCCATGAACAAGAAAAGGAATATCGCTAACGATTAGTTGTAAACTTCCGGCGTAAATAAGCCTTTAACCTTTCTTCCTTTCAATCCTCGCCTTTGCCTCTTCGGCGAATGGAGATTGAGGGAGGTCTTTTATAAGCTCTTCATATTTCTTCTTCGCCTCTTCCGCCTTCCCCTGCGTCTCCAGTATCTTGCCTGATTCTATAAGAGAAAGGTCTTTGTATGCGCCTGTCTTATAATTGTAGAGCACGGCAAAAGATTTAAGGGCTTCCTCGGCGCTGCCTTTTTTCAGGCTGATCATCGCCATTTTATAATATGACAGCGGGACAAACTTCTCATCATCAGGAAACTCCCGGTTCAATTCCTTCAGCGCATTTAATGCTTCTTCGTATCTCCCCAATTCATAATAGCAGTTCGCAATATAATACAGAGGGACAGGCGACTTTCTTACGCCGTATGCCTTTTTGAATATCTCCGCCGCCTTTTTATAACGCTCCTCGCTTGCAACAGGCTGTTTCTGATAAAGTCCATAATATATCTTGTACGCCTCATATTTAAGCTTTTGAGCCTTGTTTTTCTGGGTATTGCTGTAAAGGAAAAAGCCTCCGATTACGATAACCGATAAAACAACGGCAGCGCCTGTGGTTATTAAAAAGCGTTTTCTCTCTTCTGATGATTTTTTCAGTCTTGAAAGAGTCCCGATTCCCTCTGTCCCTGATGTTGTCTTTTTTACAATTTTTTTCTTTATCGGCTTTGGCATTAATCCCTCCTGAACGCCTTTTCTACAAGAAATTTAGAATTCGCAAAAACAGATTCTATACGGTTTTCATCTATCCCCGCAGAAAGCAGTATCTTCTTTGCAGTTTCATCGGTTATTAAATCAGCGGGGCTGTGGGCGTCTGTATTTATTACAAGGTGAACGCCTAATTTTATCGCCTCTTTTGCAACATGCCCGTTGGAAAGCGAATGCCCTTTCCTTGATGTAATCTCAAGCGCAACTCCCATTTCCTTTGCAAGAAGCAGGTCTTCCGTTGAGATAAGGCCCGGATGTGAAACTATATCAGCGCCCGCCTCTATTGCAGCCCTGTTTGTCCCTTCTGCCACAGGCTCAACTATCGTCTCGCCGTGAACAACAACTATCCCCGCCCCAAGCTGCCTGGCCTCTTTAACCATGGAAGAAATCAACGCAGGCGGAACATGTGTAATTTCAGCGCCGGGGATTAGAGTGACTGAAACAAAATCCTTTAAAGCCTTGAGCGCCTTTACAATCATTGGTATCACAATATCAATGTTTGACTGGTCTACATGGTCTGTAATGGCAATAGCCTTGTAGCCCATTACCATCGCCCTTCGTATCAATTCGGCTGGCAGCAGCTCTCCGTCACTGAATAAACTATGTGTATGCAAATCAATCATAACTGAGACAATATGATACTATATCATGGCTGCCCGCGCAAGGGTAACAACAATAACCTCTTTGGCGCCGGCCCTCATTAACGCCCTTGAACATTCCATTACTGTGGCGCCTGTTGTCATTACGTCATCAAGAAGAAGCAGTCTCAGATTGTTTATTTTCCCGCTGGCTTTGAATGCCCCTCTGATATTTTTCGTCCTTTCCTTTGCGCTCAGTCCTACCTGAGGAGAAGTGTCCCTTATTTTTAAAAGCATATCCATATACAGAGGAATCTTTAAATTCCTTGAGATTACCTTCGCCATGAGGAGCGCTTGATTAAATCCTCTTTCTCTGAGCGCCTTTTTGCTGAGAGGGACAGGGATTATGCCGTCGCATTCCGGCATTTCAAGATTCAAAAGCATTTTCCCCAGAGGATTAGCAAATCTTCTCAGCCCTGAGAATTTCATCAGATTAATCGCCTCTGCCAGCGCATCGGAGTAAATACCATAATTTAATACCACGGAAAATGAAGGCGGATGTGTAAGGCATCTCTGGCAGATGGAGGCATATACCGACGCTAAAGGGGCAGCGCATATCCTGCATGAAGGCCCTGAATAACGCTTAATCCCGCGCCAGCAATTTGTGCAGAGCGGCGAATGCTGAAAACTGTCAGAGCGGTTATTGCACGAAGGGCATATTGAAGGATAGATTGAGTTTAAAATTGCTGCGGTTAAGCGGCGTCCGTTACGCTTGATGATATTCTGCATTTCGCGCCGCTGCAGGTTTAGTCTGAATTTTTGACATCAGAAAGATTCTTTAAGAATAATGAGCTCATCCCTTTTCTGGCCTGAGGAGATAATATGAACTTTAACATTAAGCTCATGCTCTATCTCGTTAATATACGCCTGCGCTGCCGATGGAAGTTTCTCAAAACTCTTTATGCCGCTTGTATTTTCCTTCCAGCCGCCCATCTCTTCATAAACAGGTTCGCATTTTTCCAATATGTTCAGTTCCTTCGGAAAATCTTTGTAGAGCCTGCCTTCACACCTGTAAGCAGAGCATATCTTTATCTTCTCAAGACCGTCAAGTATATCAAGCTTTGTCAGCGCAATCCCTCTGAACCCGTTTATTCTTACTGCATACCTCAGCGCCACCATATCCAGCCAGCCGCATCTCCTGGGCCTTCCTGTCGTGGCTCCGTACTCGCCGCCCCTTTCCCTTATCTTTTCGCCGAGGGAATCGTTTATTTCAGTGGGGAACGGCCCTTCGCCAACCCTTGTAGTGTAAGCCTTAACAACACCTACAACGCTGGAAATCCTGGTGGGGCTGACGCCAAGCCCTGTGCACGCTCCTCCCGCGGCAGAGTTTGAGGATGTAACATACGGATATGTGCCGTGGTCCACATCAAGGAGTGTGCCCTGCGCGCCTTCAAACAGCAGGTTTTTATCTTCATCAATCATCCTGTTGACGATTATATCCGTGTCGGCAATATAGCCTGAAAGCCTCTCTGCGTATCTCATGTATTCGCTGTATATAGCATCAACATCAAACGAAGGGGCATTATAAAGAACCTTTAGGAGCTGATTAACGCCTGCAAGATTGTTTTTAAGTTTTTCTTTGAAAAACTCAGGATAAAGAAGCTCCCCTGCCCTTATCCCTGTCCTGGCTATCTTGTCAACATAAGCAGGCCCTATGCCTTTGCCTGTGGTCCCGATTTTTTTTGAACCCTTAAGCCTTTCCTGTTCTCTTTCAATTGCAGCATGATACGGCATTATCAGATGGGCGCTTCTGCTTAAAAAAAGATCCGCTCCTATTTTAATGCCTCGTTTTGTCAGCCCGTCTATTTCTTCAATCAGGGATTTAGGCTCAACAACCACTCCGTTGCCGATTATACAGGACTTCCCTCCATGAAGAATTCCGGAAGGAATGATATGAAGAATAAATTTTTCATTATTTATTACAACGGTGTGCCCTGCATTGTGGCCTCCCTGATACCGGGCCACCGCATCGGCTTTCTCCGTCAGCACATCAACAATCTTTCCTTTGCCTTCATCGCCCCACTGGGCGCCAACTATCACTACAACAGACATTTTACCCTCTTCATATTAAATTTTATAGATTCAGCACCTTCACTGAAAGTATATTCGGCATCTTTTTTATTTCATCCAGGCTGCGGGATGTTACAGGAGAATCAACACTCATAACAGATATTGCCGTGCCGCCCGCTCTCTCCCTTCCAAAATGCATACGGGCTATATTGATATTGTTTTTGCCAAAGAACGAACCCAGATTCCCGATTACCCCCGGCTTGTCCACATTATATATAAACAGCATTATCCCTTCAGGGACTATCTCCACTGCAAAGTCGTCTATCTGCACAATCCTCGGGTCCTTTTTGCTGAATAATGTGCCCGCAAAATATCTCTCCTTATCTTTTGCCTTTATTCTTAAGGCAAGCATACTCTGATAGTTGCCTGCCCCGGCGCTCTTAGTCTCCTTTATCTCTATGCCGCGTTCCTTTGCAATAAAAGGGGCATTAACAAAATTCACTGTCTCTTCAAGTATCGGCGTGAGCAGTCCTTTCAATGCCGCTATTGTTATAGGGGCGGTATTAAGCTCCGAAACATCTCCCGTATATTCTATCGTAACTCCGGTAATGCCGCCTTCAAATACCTGTGCGGCAAAACTCCCGAGTTTCTCTGCAAGATTCAAATATGGCTGAAGCTTTGCCACCTGGTCCGCAGGGATTGAGGGAAAATTTACAGCGTTTCTTATCGTGCCGCGCACCAGGTAGTCTGCAATCTGCTCTGCAACTGCGATTGCGACATTTTCCTGAGCCTCTTCCGTGGCTGCGCCGAGATGAGGCGTACATATAACATTATCAAGCCCTATAAGCGAGAAATCCTCCGGAGGCTCTTTCTCAAAGACATCAAGCGCAGCGCCTGCAACCTTGCCGCTTTTCAAGGCCTCATACAGATCCTTCTCGTTTATTATCCCTCCCCTGGCGCAGTTGATAATTCTGACTCCATTTTTCATTTTTCCGATGGCCTCTGAATTTATGAGGTTTTTTGTCTCAAGGGTCAGAGGCGTATGTATCGTAATGAAATCCGCTCTGCTGAAAAGCTCATCCAGGGAAACCTTTTCTATCCCAAGCGCCTTTGCCCTGTCCTCGCTGAGAAACGGGTCATAGGCTATCACAACCATCTCCAGCCCCTGCGCCTTTTTAGCAACCTGATTGCCGATATTGCCAAGGCCTATAATTCCGAGGGTCTTATTAAAGAGTTCAACCCCCATAAATTTTTTCTTTTCCCATTTCCCTGCCTTCATAGAAGCAGTCGCCTGAGGAACCATTCTCGCAAGTGAAAACAGCATGGCGATTGAATGCTCTGCCGTTGTAATCGTATTGCCTCCGGGCGTATTCATTACAACAATGCCCTTCTTTGACGCCGCTGCCTTGTCCACATTATCAAGGCCCGAACCTGCCCTGCCTATTACCTTAAGGTTTTTTGCAGCCTCAATAATCTCCGCCGTGGCCTTTGTAGCGCTCCTTATGACAAGGCCGTGATATTCACCGATGCAGGCCTTAAGCTCATCAGGCTTCATGCCTGTTTTTACATCAACATCAAGACCTGCTTTTTTAAGTATCTCAACTCCTTTGTCTGCAATCTTGTCGCTTACCAGAACCTTCATCTTTCCTCCGAAAATTTATAGCCTTTTGAACTATTAAGGATAACACAGCAGTAAAAACCTTGACAAGGGCAGGAATCCTGAAAACTATATAATCTTTTGGAGATTAAATTTCATGGAGTCTAATGCGCTGTGGATAAATTTGAATATCATCTTGCGCTGCCTTGCCGTTACTTCGGGATAGAACACGGGATTCGCGACAACAGCGCCCCTGAACGCAAAAAACGGCGCAAGCGCTTCATAAATCTCATCGTCCCCCGATAATCTCACATACTCATCAAAGAATATTTTTAATGCTTCAAGATACGGCCCTTTGACTGCTTCAAAGTTTTTGATTGAGAAGAAAATATAGTTTATTGCAAGGGCAGTAACATCATCCGCAGGTTCGCCCCACGGCCCGCGGCTGCGGTCAAGCAGAATGAACTCAGGGTGAATTGGTGAATTGGTGAATTGGTGAATTGAAGATGAGGCTTTTTTGTTTTTCCTATTCACCGATTGACCGATTGACCGATTGACCGATTCCTTGAACCATATATTTCCCGGGTGGAAATCTCCGTGTATCCGTGAAAGTCTTTTGTATTTTGGTTTCAGTTTATAAATCCAGTCAACTGATTTTTTGATTATATCCGTCATCTCTGCGGAAGAAACAACCCCCTCGGGATATGTATCAAAAACACCCATCAGGCATTCGCCGTGTCCCACTGTATCCCGCAACTTTCTCCAGTAGAGCGTCTTTGAATCTTTTTTTATTGAATGAATCTTTGCGAGATAAGACGCCATTGCCTTAATTTTTTTTATAGCAATATCATCCAGCCTTTCTTTGTCGGCAAATGAGACCAGGTCATTAAAATAATGCCTGCCCTCTGCCTTTTCCATCAAAAGGTAATATTCTTTGCCGCCTCCGATTGATTTGATTGAACCGTCTTTTAATTCAGCAAGCACATCAAGAGCCTTCACATGCCTGGGGAGGTTATTGAATTCATCAAGGTCCAGGAGGAATATTCCTGCCCTGTCAGAGGGATATTCATGCCCGAAACCTTCGGGTGCGAGGGTTTTAACCACATAGGATTGAGTTCCTTTTTTCTTTTTGACTTCTACAAGAAAACCCGAGCCGTGAACGCCATGTCCGAGCTTTTTGATATTTATATGCGAGACATTCCTGAATTTTTTCTTGAGATAAGCCTTTAATGCCTTTTCGTTAATCATGCTTTATTTAAAACGATTGATCATCACTGGTTTATCATAATAGCGAGCGACATAGTGATTTATTTGAGAAGATATGCCTTTATTCTGTTAATAAAATTTTTTGTCTTGGGAAGCATCTCATCCACATCGCTCTTTGTAACTTCAGCCTGTTCCATATAATCGCCTTTTTGCCTGAGTTCAAAAGCGCGATGCAAGGTTTTTGATAATTCATTGTCAAAAGCACCTTTTTTAATAAATTCCTTATCAAACAGGGAAATTGCTCCTGCATGTTTTGATGTCCCCATCTCTTTTTCCTGTAAGAGAGCCAAAACACCATAGAACATTGCGTAATAAAGGCGGTTCATCACTGCGCGCAGGCTCATGCCTTCCCTGATAAGAACTTCTGCTTCTTTTATGGAATCCTCAGCCTCTTTAAGCCTGTATTTTATTAACTCAAAAATTTCTTCTTTCATACAGCAACACCTTCACGGTAAACATTTTTTATAAAGACAGATTCACTGAGCGGACTGTGTTTAACAGCATCCATGCTGACAGCAACAGGCATGAGTAGCACATCTTCATGGAATCCGGCCTCCCATGCGCAGTCGCTTATATATTTTTCTATTGAGTGGTCGAGATGATCTACCACGACAAGCACATCAAGGTCTGATTCGGGTCTTGCGTCTCCCCTTGCTCGGGAGCCAAAGACCCTCAGTTCAAGAACTTTCACTTTATTTGAAACAAGGAGCTTAAATCTTTCTATTACCATTAGGTCTTTTTCCTGCATCATTACCTCCTTCTGCTTGCACTCACCCTTGTTTATATCTTACCAATATCCAACCATGATTTCTGCTATTTATCCGTGTAACGCCCCTGAATTTTTTCTTGAGGCAGGCTTTTAATGCCTTTTCGTTAATCACGTGTGGTTTAATCCTTCATATCCCATCAATCATCCGATTAATGTTGTTCTCCGCCGCATGACGCAAAGCCACACGTCATTCTTAATACAAATTTTGGGGCCTAACCCTATACATGGTTCCAATTGCTTTAATTTTATCTTTAATATGTTCTGACCTCAGTCATGAATTCAGGAAATGTGTATATGCCATTTATTTGAATCCAGAAACCATCACGCCCATCATTAGGATTCTTATAA
>Ga0210015_1000957_pt1 | contig 29213 bp, 26 predicted proteins | sample CryGeymeta201522_FD_185471 | JGI IMG/M metagenome (GOLD analysis project Ga0210015, IMG submission 185471) | Groundwater microbial communities from Crystal Geyser aquifers in Utah, USA - Crystal Geyser metaG 2015-22 (SPAdes) (version 2) | ecosystem: Environmental > Aquatic > Deep subsurface >... | reverse complement strand
GTTTCGACGGCGCGTTTCTGGCGCGGCTGCTGGCGGGCGACGCGCCCGACGCCGCCGCGCGCTACGCCGCCGTCGCCGCCGCGCTCTCGACCACCGGCTACGGCGCGGTGGCGCCGATCCCGCGCGCGGCGGCGGTGCGCGCCGCGCTGTGATCGCTTGGCGCGACGAAGGCGTGCTGCTCAGCGCCCGCCGCCACGGCGAGGCGGACGCGATCATCGAGGCGCTGACGGCGGCGCATGGCCGCCACGCCGGCGTGGTGAAGGGCGGCGGCGGGCGCAGGCTGGCGCAGCTCCAGCCTGGAACGCAGATCGCGCTCGAGTGGCGCGCGCGGCTGGCCGAGCATCTGGGAACGGTGCGGGTCGAACCCGTGCGCGACCGCGCGGGCGCGATCATGGCCGACGCGGACGCGCTGGCGGCGCTGTCCTCGGCGGCGGCGCTGCTCTGCGCGTTCCTGCCCGAGCGCGAGCCCTGCGCCGCGCTCTATGCCCGCACCGTGGCGCTGATGGACGCGCTGGCGGCGGGCGGCGCGTGGGGCGCGGCCTATGCGCGGTGGGAGTTGGACCTGCTGGCGACGCTGGGTTTCGGGCTGGACCTGTCGTCTTGCGCGGCGACCGGGGCGACCGGGGCGCTGGTCTGGGTCTCGCCGCGCACCGGCCGCGCGGTGAGCGCGGCGGCGGGCGCGCCCTACGCCGACCGGCTGCTGGCGCTGCCGCCGTTCCTGCTTGGGGAGGGGGCGGCGGCGCCGGGCGATCTGGCGGCGGCGCTGCGGCTGACGGGGTGGTTTCTCGACCGCTGGGCGGCGCCCGCCTTCGGCCTTGAGACGGCGCCGCCCGCGCGCGCCCGGCTGGCGGCGCGGATGGGCGCCTGAGGCGTTGCGCGGCGTGAAACGCCTTCGGCGTCAGGCGGCGGGCGACGCCTTGGTCAGCACCTTTTCCACCGCGCTCAGCACCTTGGCCGACATCGGCTCGACGCTGGTGCCGAACGCCGCTGCGGCGCGACCCTCGCCGTCGATCAGATACTTGTGAAAGTTCCAGCGCGGCGCGTTCATTGGCCCCAGCGCCTGCGCCGCCCAGGCGTAGAACGGATGCGCGCGCGGACCCTTGATCTCGGTGATGGCGGTCAGCGGAAAATCGACGCTGTAGTTGGTCTCGCAGAAATCCTTGACCGCCGCATCGCCCGACAGTTCCTGATTGTAGGCGTCGGACGGCACGCCGATCACCACCAGCCCCTTGTCGCGATAGCGCTTCCACAGCGCCTGAAGCCCGGCGTATTGCCCGGTGAAGCCGCAGCGCGACGCGGTGTTGACCACCAGCAGCGCCTTGCCCGCGAACTGGCTGAGCGGCATCGGCGCGCCGTCGATGTCGGTGAAGGCGAAATCATGGGCGCTGGCGCCGACCGCGGCGGCGCTGGCCGCGCGCGGCACGGCGGCGCGGGCGATCAGGGCGAATGCGGCGAGCGCGAAAAGGTTGCGTCGGTTCATGGTTCTGTATCCTCCGGCTTTCACCGGGGATATGGCGGCCGCGCGCGCGATGGCAAGCCGCCGCGCGGGGCGCGCCGGGTTCAGAACGTGTGCGTCAGTTCACCTGAAGGCCCGGTCAGCAGCCCCGGCCCCGGCGGGATCTCGTCGGCCCCGCCGATGGTGGCGGGATCGACCGGTCTGCCGCAAGCGGCCAGCGCAAGCGCCGCGATCAGCATGAGGCTCGTGAGCGTCTTGCGCATGAAATCTCTCCGACGGCTTAGAACTTGACCCGGGCGCCGACCATTACGCCATAGAGCGTGTCATAGTCGGTTGTGGCGTCGTCATAATCATACAGCCGGAACCCGCCGTAAACCTCGGCGCCCGCCTTGTTGATGTTCTGCACAAGCTGCAGACCCACGGAGAAGGTCTCATCATCTGCGGTGACGAATTCCTCACCATAATAGAGATCGGCGGAGACTGCGGTTTTGCCGAAGTCGAAGAAGTTGGTCTGGTAGCCGAGCTTGCCGTAGTAGAATGCGGTGTCGTTGTTCTGGTTGTCGGTGTCTCTCGCGCCGCCGGCGAGGGTGAGGCTCACGCCGCTGGGCACATGCAACGCCGACACCGAGCCGTTGACGATGTCGAAGGCGTTCGCCGATCCCGACGCGCTCGCGCTGGCGTAGGCGGCGGCGCCGCGCACTTCGAAATCGCCCAGCCTGTCGCCGTAGAAAAGCGCCACGTCGTAGCGGTCGTCCGCAACGGCCGAAGTCGCGAGCGAGAAGCCGTTGAACTTGGGTGAATCATAGCGGATGCGGTCGTCGCGCGACAAACCGTCGAGGTTGGTGGTGACTTTGTTGATCGTGAGCCCGGTGAGCGCGTTGGTGTTGCTGTCGCGCAGCGACAACCCGCCCGCGAAATCCGTGACGCCGGAGTAGCCGATCACTGTGGTGCCGGAAAGATCCTGCTCGGATGTGCCGTTCGAGGCGGTGTCTCCCTGACCCAGCGTCAGGCGCCCGAGCTGCTTGTTGTCAACGTAGAGCTCCAGCTTGCGCTGGGTGAAGTTGTCGTTGCCGACGTTGCGCTTGCTGTTCTGGTTGACATCTGCGGTCGAGTTCGACTCGAACTGCACCTCGATGTTGGTGCCGATCGTGGTGTTCGCGTCGTAGTCCGCCTCGCCAAGGATGCGGATACGGGTCGAGGAGTTGTCGTTGTCCACAAAGAAGGCGTCGGTGCGGTCACCATCGTCGGTGAAGAGCACGCCCCGGTTTACCTGACCAGACAGCGACACGCGCACGCCGGTCTTGCCGCCGGAGACCAGCGCGCCACCCTCGGCAGTCGCAGCGGTCACCTTGCCCTCGGTCGCGGCGGCCTGCGTTTTCGCGGCCGCCGCCTCAGCCTTGGCGCTGTCCACTTCCGCTTTCAGCGACTGGATCTCGGCCTGCATCGCCTGCAACTGGCGCATGATTTCGGCGTTGCTCTGTGCAAGTGCGGGTGATGCGAGCAGCAGCGCCGCAGCGCTGACCCCGAACATGATTCGATTCATCTGATCCCCCATCTGATTTCCGCGCGAAATTATATTTGAAGCCGCGCAACAGAACTTGAATTGACGCCAGAGATTTATAATCTGCAAATAACAGATCATCATGGACGATCACGATTTGCTGATGCCATTGGCGGGCGGCGGTCGCGGCGGCTCGCCGGGTCTGGAACGGTCGCGGCGGCGCGCCAGGGCGCCCGCCGGGCACTCGGCAAACGCGCATTGCGCGGCGCAATATTGGCGTTAGTGTCGTGGGTGATGAGAGACACGCCAACCGGAGATGGCCGTCACATGAACCGTATCGCCAATCTCGCCGCCGCGACGCTGATTGCGGTCGCCACCACCGCCGCCGCGCAGGAAAAGGTGGTCAACGTCTATAACTGGTCGGACTATATCGACGACGCGATCCTGACCGACTTCACCGCCGAGACCGGCATCCGCGTCGTCTATGACGTCTATGACAGCAACGAGATTCTCGAGACCAAGCTGCTGGCCGGCGGCTCGGGCTATGACGTGGTGGTGCCGACCGGCACCTTCCTGCAGCGCCAGATCAAGGCGGGCGTCTATCAGCCGCTGCAGAAGGACAAGCTGCCGAATCTCAAGAACATGTGGCCGCTGGTTTCGGACCGTCTGGCGAAATACGACCCCGACAACGCTCACGCAGTCAACTATATGTGGGGCACCACTGGCATCGGCTACAACGTCGAAAAGGTGCGTGAGCGGCTGGGCGTGGACGTGATCGACAGCTGGGACGTGATCTTCAAGCCCGAGATGCTGGCGAAGTTCGCCGATTGCGGCGTGATGATGCTCGATGCGCCGGACGAGGTTATGCGCGCCGCGCTCAACTACCTTGGCATCGACCCCGACAGCAAGGACGCGGCGGACTATGAAAAGGCGACCGCATTGCTGATGAGCGTGCGCTCCTCGGTGCAGAAGTTCCACAGCTCCGAGTATATCAACGCGCTGGCCAACGGCGACATCTGCCTCGCGGTCGGCTGGTCGGGCGACATCCTGCAGGCGCGCGACCGGGCGGCGGAAGCCGACAACGGCGTGACGGTGAACTACGCGATCCCGAAAGAGGGCGCGATGATGTGGTTCGACAACATGGCGATCCCCGCAGACGCGCCGAACGTCGAGAACGCCCATGCGTTCATCAACTACATCATGCGCCCGGAGGTGATGGCGAAGGCGTCCAACTATGTCTATTACGCCAACGGCAACCTCGCCTCGAAGGACTTCCTGATCGAGGACGTGATCGGCGATCCGGCGATCTATCCGTCTGATGCGACCATGGAGAAGCTCTACACCGTGTCGCCGTTCGACGCCCGGCTGCAGCGGGCGGTGACGCGGCTCTGGACCTCGGTGCGCACCGGTTCCTGAACGACGACCCGCGCGCCCCGCCGCCCGCGCGGCGGGGCGCGCTCCGGCAGAGGGAGCGAGGCATGACGCAGGCGCGCAAGGCGGCGAGCGGTTCGACGTTCGCGCCATGGACCGACCCGGCGGCGCAGCCGCATCTGCGGCTTGTCGATGTGGTGAAGCGGTTCGACGACGCGGTGGCGGTCGATCACATCTCGCTCGACATCTTCGCGGGCGAGTTCTTCGCCCTGCTGGGGCCCTCTGGTTGTGGCAAGACCACGCTGTTGCGGATGCTGGCCGGGTTCGAGACGCCGAGCTCGGGCCACATCGAGCTTGACGGGCAGGACCTGACGCGCGTGCCGCCCTATGAGCGGCCGGTGAACATGATGTTCCAGTCCTACGCGCTGTTTCCGCACATGAGCGTCGAGAAGAACATCGCCTTCGGCCTTGAGATGAACAAGCTGCCCAAGGTCGAGATCGCCCAGCGCGTCGCGGAGATGCTGGCGCTGGTCAAGCTGGAGAAATTCGCCCGCCGCAAGCCGCATCAGCTGTCGGGCGGCCAGCGGCAGCGCGTCGCGCTGGCGCGCGCGCTGGCGAAGAAGCCCAAGCTGCTGCTGCTCGACGAACCGCTGGGCGCGCTCGACAAGAAATTGCGCGAGGAGACCCAGTTCGAGCTGATGACCATCCAGGAGTCGCTCGGCCTGACCTTCGTCATCGTCACCCACGACCAGGAGGAGGCGATGACCGTCTCGACCCGCATGGCGGTGATGCGCGAGGGCAAGATTGCGCAACTGGGTGAGCCGAGGGAAATTTATGAAGCGCCTACAAGCCGTTATGTTGCCGGATTCATCGGCGATGTGAACATACTCGAGGGGCATGTCGCCGACCCGGCGCAAGGCCTGATCCGGCTGGCGGGCGATGTCGCGCCGGTGCGGGCGGGCAGGGCGCTCGACTTCGCCCAGGGCGCGGCGGTGGCGGTGGCGCTGCGGCCGGAAAAACTGGTGATCGAGAAGCTGGGCGCCCAGCCCGCGCCGCCGGAGAACACGCTGGAGGGCGTGGTCGAGGACATCGCCTATCTGGGCGACATGTCGATCTACAAGGTGCGGCTGGCGGACGGCGCCCGCGCGCGGGTGGCGCGCACCAACCGGGTGCGGCTGCAGGAGCAAAGCATCGTCTGGGACGACCCGGTAAGGCTGAGCTGGGAGCCGCAGGCGGTGGCGCCGCTCAGCGCCTGACGCGGCTCAGACCGCGCCCAGCAACAGCGCCAGCGCCTGCGCCACGCTTTCGCCGCGCACCCGTGCGCGGCCCAGCGGACCGAAGTCGCGGCGCAGCGCCACGGTGGGCCGCCCGGCCCGCGCGCAGGCGAAATGCACCAGCCCCTCGGGCTTGAGCGCCGTGCCGCCCGGCCCGGCGACGCCGGTCACGGCGACGGCGACATCGGCGCCGGAGCGCGCAAGCGCGCCCTCGGCCATCGCGCGCGCCACCGGCTCGGACACGGCGCCGTGTTCCGCGATCAGCGCCTCGGGCACGCCCAGCATCTGCGTTTTCGCGGCGTTGGAGTAGGTGACGAAGCCCCGGTCCACCACGTCGGACGACCCCGGCACGTCGGTCAGCGCCGCGATGATCAGCCCGCCGGTGCAGCTCTCGGCGGTGGCGAGCGTCAGCCCGGCGGCGCGAAACGCGCTCAGCACCGCCGCCGGGTCGGGGGCTGCGTCGGAGACCGCGTCCGGGGCCGCGCTCACATCAGCACCCCGTGCGCCACGATCGCGGCGGCGGCGGCGACGATGGCGGCGAACAGCCCCGCCACGACGTCGTCCAGCATCACGCCCCAGGCGCCGCCGATGCGCTCGACGCGCCGGATCGGCGGCGGCTTGAGGATGTCGAAGAAGCGAAACAGGATGAAGCCCAGCACCCAGCCCGGCCAGGGAAACACCCACGGGTCGGTTCCGCGCAGCCACAGCCCCAGCGACAGCGGCCACAGCGTGATCAGCATGCCCACCACCTCGTCGATCACCACCTCCGGCGGATCGGCCAGCGCGTCGCCGCCGGTGTAGGCGCGACAGGCCCACAGACCGGCGAAGAACAACGCGACGGTGGCGGCGGCCATCAGCGGGAAACCGCCAAGCCCGTGCAGCGCGAAGCCGAGCGGCAGCGCGGCGAGCGACCCCCAGGTGCCGGGCGCCATCGGCGCGCGGCCGACGCCGCCGACGGTTGCAATCAGGGCGGCGGGGGTCATGGGGCTGGTCCTTTCAGCGCGGCGGCGGCCTGTGCGGCGACGCCCTCGGCGCGGCCGGCGAAGCCGAGCCCTTCGGTGGTGGTGGCCTTGACGCTGACGCGCGCGACGTCGCACCCGGCGATCCCTGCAATAGCGGCGCGCATCGCTGCGGCATGGGGCGTGATCTTGGGGCGCTCGCAGATCAGCGTCACGTCGAGGTTGACGACCGTGAAGCCGCGTTGCGCCGCCAGGTCGAGCGCATGGCGCAGAAACCGGTCGGAGGCGGCGCCGCGCCATTGCGGATCGGAGGGCGGGAACCAGCGCCCGATATCGCCCAGCGCCAGCGCGCCCAGCACCGCGTCGGTCAGCGCGTGCAGCCCCACGTCGCCGTCGGAATGGGCGACGAAGCCATGGTCGTGGGCCACGCGCACCCCGCACAGCATCAGATGGTCGCCGGGCCCGAATCGGTGCACGTCAAAGCCGGTTCCCAGCCGCGTCTCCATGCCTGTCTCCTGCCCGATCAGCCGCTCGGCGCGGGCGAAGTCGCCGGGGCGGGTGATCTTGAAATTGTCGGCCTCGCTTTCCACGATCGCCACCCGCAGCCCGGCGCGGCGCGCGATCTCGGCGTCGTCGGGGGCGGCGGGGTCGGGGTGGTCGCGGTGCGCGGCGAGGATTGCGTCGAAGCGGAAGCCCTGCGGCGTCTGCGCCCGCCACACGTCCTCGCGCGGGATCAGCGCGCCGCACAGGCCGCCCTCGGACCGGCGCAGCGCGTCCACGATCGGGATCGAGGCGCAGGCGCCCTCCGCTTCGGCCAGCGCCGCGATCACCGCCTCGATCACGGCGGTCGAGACGAAGGGCCGTGCGGCGTCGTGGATCAGCACGCGGGCGGGCGGCCCCTGCGGATCGGCGGCCAGCGCCTCCAGCCCCAGCCTTACCGACAGCGCCCGCTCCGCGCCACCGTCCACCACGCTCAGCGGTTTGGAGAGCGACAACCCGGCCAAGGCGGCGTCGAACAGCGCGCGGTCCTGCGGGCGGATGCAGACGCAGATCCGGTCCACCCCCGGCGCGGCGGCGAAGCGGGCGAGGGTGCGGGCGATGATCGCCGCGCCGCCCACCTCGCGGTACTGCTTGGGCGGGCCGTCACCGGCCCGCGTCCCGCGCCCCGCCGCGACAATCAGCGCCGCCGTCGCCATTCCGCACCCGTTCATCCCGCGCGCGCTGCGCGCCATAATTCGCGCGCGACGCTAGCGGTCGGCCTTGCCCAGAGCAAGCGGGCGCGATATGCACAGCAGGTATGCACAAGGTTTAACCCGCATGGCGTTCTCTGTCGGAAATGTGACCATCAATATGCCGGTTTTGCTGGCGCCGATGGCCGGGATCACCGATCTGCCGTTTCGCAGGCTGGCGGCGCGGTTCGGCGCCGGTCTCGTGGTGTCGGAGATGGTGGCGTCGCAGGACATGGTGCAGGCGACGCGCGCCGCCCGCGCGCGGGCGGAGATCGAGGGCGACATGAGCGCCTCCGCCGTGCAGATCGCCGGGCGCGAGGCGCGCTGGATGGCGGAGGCCGCGCGGATGCTGGCCGACCGGGGCGCGCGGATCATCGACATCAACATGGGCTGTCCGGCGAAGAAGGTCACCAGCGGCTGGTCGGGCTCGGCGCTGATGCGCGAGCCGGAGCACGCGCTGCGGCTGATCGAGGCGGTGGTGAAGGCGGTCGCGGTCCCCGTCACGGTCAAGATGCGGCTGGGCTGGGACACCGTCACCGCGCCCGCGCTGGCGGCGCAGGCGGAAGCGGCGGGCGCGGCGATGATCACCGTGCACGGGCGCACGCGGGCGCAGTTCTACAAGGGCGCGGCGGACTGGGCGGCGATCCGGCGGGTGAAGCAGGCGGTGACGATCCCGGTCGTGGCCAACGGCGACGTGACCGACGCGGCAAGCGCGGCGCGGGCGCTGTCGCTGTCGGGCGCCGACGCGGTGATGGTCGGGCGCGGCGCGCGCGGCGCGCCCTGGGTTCCCGCCCAGATCGCGGCGGGGCTGGCGGGCAGGGCCTATGCGCCGCCTGCGCCGGGAGAGCGGCTCGCGCTGCTGCTGGAGCACCACGAGGCGCTGCTGTCGTTCTACGGGCGCGACCTTGGCGTGCGGGTGGCGCGAAAGCATCTGGGCTGGGCGCTGGAGCGTGTGCCGGGCGGCGGGCCGATCCGCGACGCGGTGGTGCGGCTGGACGCGCCCGGGGCGGTGCGCGCGGCGCTGATCGAGGGCTTCGACGCGGCCCGCATGGCGCGCGCGGCATGAGCGCGGTGGATTTCGAGGCGCTCTGGCAGGCGCTGCCGCAACCGGCGCTGCTGATCGGCGCCGATGGCGCGATCCTGGCCGCCAACGCGGCGGCGGAGGCGTTTCTTTCCGCCTCGACCCAGCAGCTGACGCGCCGCTCGCTCGCCGCGACGGTCGGTGCGCAGAGCCGCGTGCTCGACATGGCGACGCGGGCGCGCGGCGGCGCGCTGTCGCTGGTCGATCACAACGTGACGCTGAGCCTGCCCGACGGGCGGACCCGCGCGGTGGACGTGCAGGCGGCGCCGCTGGACGAGGCGTCGGGCGCGGTGCTGCTGCTGATACAGCCGCGCTCGATCGCCGAGCAGATGGACCGCACGCTCACCCACCGCGCCGCCGCGCGCAGCGTGACCGGCATGGCGGCGATGCTGGCGCATGAGATCAAGAACCCGCTGGCTGGCATCTCGGGCGCCGCGCAGCTTCTGGAGATGACGCTGGGCGACGCCGAGCGCGAACTCACCTCGCTGATCCGCGACGAGACCCGCCGCGTGGAGAAACTGCTCGAGCGCGTCGAGGCGTTCGGCGACACCCGCCCGCCGGTCAAGACGCCGGTCAACATCCACGACGTGCTCGACCGCGCCCGCCGCGCGGCGGAGGCGGGGTTCGCGCGGCATGTGCGATTCTTCGTCGAATACGACCCGTCGCTGCCGCCGGTGCCCGGCGACGCCGACCAGCTGATGCAGGTGTTTCAGAACCTGCTCAAGAACGCCGCCGAGGCGACGCCGAAAGTGGGCGGCGTGATCCAGTTGCGCACCAGCTACAGCCCCGGCGTCGCCATCGCGGGGCCGGGGGGCAGGCGCGAAAGCCTGCCGTTGCTGCTCACCATCCAGGACAACGGCGGCGGCGTGCCGCCCGAGATACGGCGCGACATCTTCGAGCCGTTCGTCACCTCCAAGGCGGCGGGCAGCGGGCTGGGGCTGGCGCTGGTGTCCAAGATCGTCGCCGACCACGGCGGCGTGATCGAGTGCGACAGCGAGCCGGGGTGGACCGTGATGCGGCTGCGCTTGCCCATCGACAGAAGCGCGGAGAAGGAGAGCAAGCAATGAGCCTGGGCACCGTGCTGCTGGCCGACGACGACCGCGCGATCCGCACGGTGCTGACCCAGGCGCTGACCCGCGCCGGGTGCCGGGTGCGCGCCACCGGCTCTTTCAACACGCTGTGGCGCTGGGTGCAGGACGGCGAGGGCGATCTGATCGTCACCGACGTGATGATGCCCGACGGCGACGGCCTCGACCTGCTGCCCTCGATCCGGCGCAAGCGCCCGGAACTGCCGGTGATCGTGATGAGCGCGCAGAACACGGTGATGACCGCGATCCGCGCCGCCGAAGCCGGAGCCTATGAATACCTGCCCAAGCCCTTCGACCTGAAGGAGGTGCTGAGCCATGTGCGCAAGGCGCTCGGCGCCCGCAGCGAGGGCGCGGCGCCTGCGGCCGAGCCTGCGCGCGACGAGGCGATGCCGCTGATCGGGCGCAGCCCGGCGATGCAGGATGTCTATCGCGTCATGGCGCGGCTGATGAACACCGACCTCACCGTGATGATCAACGGCGAGAGCGGCACGGGAAAGGAGCTGGTCGCCCGCGCGCTGCACAGTTTCGGGCGGCGCAAGACCGGGCCGTTCGTGGCGGTCAACATGGCCGCGATTCCGCGCGACCTGATCGAGAGCGAGCTTTTCGGCCATGAGAAGGGCGCCTTCACCGGCGCCACCGACCGCGCGCGCGGCCGCTTCGAACAGGCCGCCGCCGGCACGCTGTTTCTCGACGAGATCGGCGACATGCCGCCGGAGGCGCAGACGCGGCTGCTGCGCGTGCTGCAGGACGGCGAATACACCACCGTGGGCGGGCGCACGCCGATCAGGGCCGACGTGCGCATCGTCGCCGCAACCCATCAGGACCTGCGCGAACTGATCGGCGAGGGGCGGTTTCGCGAGGATCTGTTCTATCGCCTCAACGTGGTGCCGATCCGCCTGCCGCCGCTGCGCGAGCGGGTGGAGGACATCCCCGACCTTGCGCGCGCCTTCCTGCGCCGGGCCGAGGCCGAGGGGCTGCCGCGCAAGGCGATCACCGCCAAGGCGATCGACCTTTTGCGCGGGCAGCGCTGGCCCGGCAACGTGCGCGAGCTGGAGAACCTGATGCGCAGGCTCGCCGCGCTGTGCGCCGATGAAACCATCGACGCCGCCGTGGTGGAGCAGGAGCTTGCGGCGCGGCCGTCCTCGGCGGCGGAGGTGGCGCGCGACGGCGGCGCGACGCTTTCAACGGCGGTCGAGAGCCACCTGCGACGCTATTTCGCGCTGCATGGCGACGCGCTGCCGCCGCCGGGTCTTTATGAGCGCGTCCTGCGCGAAATCGAGCTGCCGCTGATCGCGCTCACCCTGTCGGCGACGCGCGGCAATCAGCTCAAGGCCGCCGATCTGCTGGGGCTGAACCGCAATACGTTGCGCAAGCGCATCCGCGACCTTGACATCCCGGTCACGCGCGGCAAGAAACTGATGTAACGAAGCAACAGTGGTCGCAGGATGCGGCCCATGCGGAGTATCATGGCGCGCAGCGGCCTCATCGCCCCACGTTTTTCCGCCCTGAGTCCGTGGCGCGCGCGCCGCCTCGGCTCGGGCGCGACCTTCGCGCTGGTGGCGGCGGGGCCGGTGATGGCGGGGCTGACCGCGCTGGCGCTGAGCCAGGCGGAGACCGGTCGCGCCGGCCCGGATCTGGTGCGCGCGGTGCTGCTGGCCGATCTGGTCTATATCCTGATCATCGCCGCGCTGATCATCCTGACCATCGCCCGGATGATCTCCGCGCGCAGGGCGCGCTCGGCGGGGGCGCGGCTGCACTTGCGGCTGTCGGGGCTGTTCACGGTCGTCGCGCTGGCGCCGACCATCCTTGTCGCGGTGTTCGCCACGCTGACGGTGAACTTCGGCATGGAGGCTTGGTTCTCGGGGCAGGTGCGCTCGGTGGTGCGCAACGCGCTGGCCACGGCGGAGGCCTATGAACGCGAGCATCGCGGCAACATTCAGGGCGACGCGCTGGCGATGGCCAACGACATCAACCGCGCCGCGACCATGGGGATCGACCGCGCGGCGCTGGGCGATCTGGTGCGCAAGCAGGCGCTGATCCGCGAGCTGCCCGAAGCCTATGTGCTGGACGGCGACGGCGAGATCGTGGCGCGCGGCGAGTTCAGCTATCTGTTCACCCTCGACAAGCCGACCCGCGAACAGTTCTCCGCCGCGCGCGCCGGCAAGGTGGTGGTGATCGAGGACAAGCCCGCCAACGAGATGCGCGCGCTCGTCCACCTGACGGCGGCGTTCGACAATTACCTCTATGTGACGCGCCGAATCGACGGCGAGGTGCTGATGCTGCTGGACGACACCCGCGAGACGGTGGCGCTGTATGAGCGGCTGGAGCGCGAGCGCGGCGGGGTGCTTTTCGACTTCGCGCTGATCTATCTGGGCTTCGCGCTGCTGGTGATCGTGGCGGCGGTCTGGCTGGGCCTGCGCTTCGCCGAGCAGCTTGCGCGCCCGATCGGGCGGCTGGCCGGCGCGGCGGAGCGGGTGGGGGCGGGCGACTTCGATCAGCGCGTGCGCGAACAGAAGGGCGACGACGAGGTGGCGGTGCTGAGCCGCGCCTTCAACCGCATGACCGCGCAGGTCAAGCGGCAGCGCGACGCGCTGGTGGCGGCCAACGCCGAGACGGAACAGCGCCGCCGCTTCATCGAGACGGTGCTCTCGGGCGTCAGCGCGGGCGTGGTCGGTCTCGACAGCGCCGGGCGGGTGGAGCTGATCAACGCTGCGGCCGCCGACATGCTGGGGCTGGACCCCGCCGCGACGCATGGCGCGCCGCTGGCGCGGCTGGCGCCCGCGCTGGCGCCGCTGCTGGAGCGCGCCGCGCGCGCGCCGGGCGGCGCGGCGCAGGACCAGATCCGCTTCGCCGAAGGCGCGGGCGAGCGCGAGCTGCTGGCGCGCGTCACGCCCAAGGCCGCCGATCCGGGCGAGGGCGCCGTGGTCACCCTCGACGATCTGACCGAGCTGGTCTCGGCGCAGCGCATGGCGGCCTGGGGCGACATCGCGCGGCGGATCGCGCACGAGATCAAGAATCCGCTGACGCCGATCCAGCTCTCGGCGGACCGGCTCAAGCGCAAGTTCCGCGCGCTGGGGCCGGAGGATCGCGCGGCGCTGGATCAATACGCCGACGTGATCGCGCGGCAGGCGGGCGACATCCGCCGCATGGTCGATGAATTCAGCCGCTTCGCGCGGATGCCCGAGCCGCAGACAAGGGATGAGGATGTCGCGGAGATTCTGCGCGACGCGGTGCTGTTGCAGGAGGCGGCGGAGACCGGCCTGCGCCACCGGCTCGACGGCGCTGACGCGCGCCTGATCGCGCGCTGCGACCGGGGGCTGATGAGCCAGGCGCTCACCAACCTGCTCAAGAACGCCGCCGAGGCGGTGCAGGCGCGGCTGGCGCAGGAATCAGACGGGGCGTCTGACGACCGACCGGGCGAAATCCGCACCCGCCTGCGCAGGGAGAATGGCTGCATCGTGATCGAGATCGCCGACAACGGCGTGGGCCTGCCGCAGACCGACCGCGCGCGGCTGACCGAGCCTTACGTCACCACCCGCGCGCGCGGCACCGGGCTGGGGCTGGCCATCGTCAAGAAGATCGTCGAGCAGCATGGCGGCGCGCTGACGCTGACCGACGCCGAACCGTTCGCCGAAGGCGCGCCGCCGGGCGCGCTGGCGCGCCTGAGCTTGCCGCTGAGCCCCGCCAACGCCGAACAGACAGACCTGCCGAGGATTGCATGAGCGACATTCTGATCGTTGACGACGAGGAAGACATCCGCGCGCTGATCGCCGACATTCTGCGCGACGAGGGCCACGAGACGCGCGAAGCCTCCGACGCCGACGGCGCGCTGGCGCAGATCGCGCTCGCCGCGCCGGCGCTGATCATCCTCGACATCTGGCTTCAGGGCAGCCGGATGGACGGCATCGAGGTGCTGAAGGCGGTCAAGCGCGACAACGCCGACATCCCCGTGGTGATCATCTCGGGTCATGGCAACATCGAGATCGCGGTGGCGGCGATCAAGCAGGGCGCCTACGACTTCGTCGAGAAGCCGTTCAACACCGATCAGCTCATGGTGGTCGTCGGCCGGGCGATCGAGGCCAACCGGCTGCGCCGCGAGAACGCCGCCCTGCGCGCGCGCGAGGCGGCGGAGGCGGAGATGATCGGCGGCTCGGCGGCGATCATGGCGCTCAACGCGAAAATCCAGCGCATCGCGAAAACCCAGAGCAGGGTGATGCTCTCCGGCCCGCCCGGATCGGGCAAGGAGGTCGCGGCGCGGCGCATCCACGCGCTGTCGGAGCGCGCGCGCCACCCGTTCGTGGTCGCCAACGCCGCCGCGATCGAGCCAAACCGCATGGAGGAGGTGCTGTTCGGCCGCATGATGGAGGATGGCCGCGTCGTGCAGGGGCTGTTCGAGCGCGCGCACCGCGGCGTGCTGTTCATCGACGAGGTCGGCGAGATGCCGCCCGGCACCCAGTCGAAGATCCTGCGCGTGCTGACCGACAACGCCTTCACCCGGCCCGGCGGCGGCGACGTGGTGCGGGTGGACGTGCGCGTGCTTTCCGCGACCAACCGCGATCTGGCGGTCGAGATCGCCGCCGGGCGCTTCCGCGAGGATCTGTTCCACCGCCTGAGCGTGGTGCCGCTGGAGACGCCGCCGCTCGACGCCCGGCGCGAGGACATTCCCGCGCTGGTGGCGCATTTCACCGAGCGGCTGGCGGAAAGCGAGGGGCTGGCCCGCAAGCGGTTCACCGACGAGGCGCTGGCGATGCTGCAGACGCTCGACTGGCCGGGCAACGTGCGCCAGCTCAAGAACCTGGTGGAGCGGCTGCTGATCATCGCCGACGGGTCCGAGATCGGGATCGGGGATCTTTGCGGCGGCGCCGACGCCGCGCAGGCCGAGACCCACACCGGCCTGAACGGCATGGTCGCCAGCCTGCCGCTGCGCGAGGCGCGCGAAATCTTCGAGCGCGAATACCTGATCGCGCAGATCAACCGCTTCGGCGGCAACATCTCGCGCACCGCCAGCTTCGTCGGCATGGAGCGCTCGGCGCTGCACCGCAAGCTCAAGCTGCTGGGCGTCACCACCACCGCGCGCGGCGGCGCCCGCGTCGCCGCGCTGCACGAGATCGAGGCGTGAGCGGGCGGCGGCGCGCGGCGGGGCGCGCGCGGTGAAGATCATTGTGTGCGGCGCCGGCCGGGTCGGCAGCCAGATCGCCAAGCGGCTGGCGGAGGAGGGCAACCAGGTCACGGTGATCGACCAGAACCCCGAGCTGGTGCGCCATGTGGTCGAGGCGCTCGACCTCAACGGCATCGTCGGCTACGCCAGCCACCCCGACGTGCAGGATCGTGCGGGCGCGGGCGACGCCGACATGCTGATCGCCGCGACCCAGATGGACGAAGTCAACATGGTCGCCTGCCAGGTGGCGCATTCGGTGTTCTCGGTGCCGCGCAAGATCGCGCGGGTGCGGGCGCAGAACTATCTGGAGACGCGCTGGGCCGACCTGTTCCGCCGCGATCACATGCCGCTCGACGTGGTGATCTCGCCGGAGGCGGAGGTGGCGCGGGTGGCGATCTCGCGGCTCGCCTCGACCTCCGCCTTCGACACCCACACTTTTCTCGAAGGCCGCGCCGAGCTGATCGGGCTGAAGCTGGCTGAGGACTGCCCGGTGCTCAACACGCCGCTGCGCCAGCTGAGCGAGCTGTTCAGCACGCTGGCGGCGATCGTGGTGGCGATCCGGCGCGGCGACACGCTGCTGGCGCCGACGCCGAACGATCAGCTCTACGCTGGCGACGCGGTGTATCTGCTCGCCGCCGAGCAGGACGTGCAGCGCGCGATCTCGATCTTCGGGCGCGAGGGGCGCCCGGCGCGGCGGATCGTGATCATCGGCGGCGGCAACGTCGGCCTGACCGTCGCCCAGCTTCTGGAGGCTGACCCGCGCGGCATCCGCGCCAAGATCATCGAGCGCAACCGCGAGCGCGCCGAGTTCGCCGCCGACCGGCTGTCGCGCACGGTGGTGCTGAACGGCGACGCGCTGGAGCCCGAGATCCTCGACGAGGCGGGCATCACCGACGCCGACGCGGTGCTGGCGCTGACCGAGGACGACAAGACCAACCTGCTGGCCTGCGCGCTGTCGCGGCAGGCCGGCTGCGCGCTGACCATCGCGCTGACCAACGACGCGGTGTTCTCGACGCTGGCCGGGGCGCTGAGCGTGGACGCCACCATCAACCCGCGCGCCACCACCGTCTCCAGCATCCTGCGCCATGTGCGGCGCGGCCGGATCCGGCAGGTCTATTCCATCGGCGAGGGGGAGGGCGAGGTGATCGAGGCGCAGGTGCTGATGACCTCGCCCATCGCAGGCAAGCGCCTGCGCGACGCCGGTTTCCCGCCGGGCGCCATCGTCGGCGCGGTGCTGACCCGCGACGGGCTGAAGATGCCGGAGGGAGACCTGACGATCGCCGACGGCGACGTGCTGGTGGTGTTCGCGCTGCGCGACGTGGTCCGGCAGGTCGAACAGCTGTTCCGCGTCAGCGTGGACTTCTTCTGAGCGATGACCTGGCGCGGCGTCCCGGTCATCGCGCTGGCGCTGCTCGTCGTCGCCGCGCTGATGCTTGCGCCGGCGGCGCTGGCGCTGCTGGAGGACGATCTGCACAGCGCGCGCGCGTTCTCGCAAAGCGCGGGGGTGGTCGCGCTGATCGCGGCGGCTTTCGCGTTCGCGCGCCATGGCTGCCGGTCGCGCACGCCGGCGCGCTCCGAGATCGTGACCGTGCTGCTGGTGTTCACCGTCGCGCCGGTCGGCGCCGCGCTGCCGGTGCTGCTGACGGCGCCGCAGCTGGGGCCGGTCGGCGCCTATTTCGAGATGGTGTCGTGCTTCACCACCACCGGCGCAACCGCGCTGCCGTCGCTGGACGCGGCGCCGCGCGCGCTGCACTTGTGGCGCGCGCTGACCGCCTGGTTCGGCGGGTTCGCGGCGCTGACTGCGGCGGTGGCGGTGTTCGCGCCGCGCAATCTCGGCGGCTATGAGGTGCAGGCGGCGGAGCGGCGCGGGCCGGTGGGCCGGCTGGGCGGCGGCCCGTCGTGGAGCCGAAGCGCCGGACCCGACGAGAGCGGCGCAAGGCTTGCGCGCGCGGTGACGGTGGTGACGCCGGTCTATGCGGTGCTGACGCTGGCGCTGGCGCTGATCTTCGCCGCCCTCGGGGCGCCCGGTCTGCGCGCCGCCGTCCACGCCATCGGGATCATGTCCACCAGCGGCGTCGCCATGGACGAAGCCGGGTTCGGCGGCGGCGCCGGGGCTGAAGTCGCGGCGCTCGCGTTCATGGCTCTGGCCGCGACCCGCCACGCCTTCGCCGCCGGGTCGCGGCGCGGCCTTGCGCGCAGGCTGAAGCGCGATCCGGAACTCGAACTGGCGCTGATCGCGGTCGCGGTCGCCGCAGGCTGGATCGTCCTGCGCCACTGGATGAACGCGCCCGGGACGGCGTCGGCCCCCGCCGGGAGCGCGTGGCTCGAGGCCGTGTGGGGCGCTGTGTTCACGGCGGCGTCGTTTCTCTCGACGACCGGCTATGTCAGCGACAGCTGGAGCGCGACCGAAGCGTGGAGCGGCGCCAGTGGCGCGGGGCTCTTGTTGCTGGCGCTCGCCACCATGGGCGGCGGCGTCGCCTCGACGGCGGGCGGGGTGAAGCTGTTGCGCGCCTACGCGCTGTACCAGCACGGCCTGCGCGAACTGGACACGCTCGCAAGGCCCAGCATGGTCGCGGGCAAGGGGCAGGGGGCGCGGCGCGTGGGCTTCGCCGGGGCGGTGCTCGCCTGGCTGTTCGTGATGCTCTACGCGCTGGGCGTCGCCGTGGCGGTGCTGGGCCTGAGCCTGACCGGCGCGCCGCTCGACCGCGCCTTCGCCGCCGCGATCGCCGCGATCGCCAACACCGGACCCGCCTACGCCATGGCGCTGGACGCCGGGGCAGGCGGCTTTTCGGCGTTTGGCGATGCGGGGCGGCTGATTCTGTGCGCCACGATGGCGCTCGGCCGCGTCGAGATTCTGGCGGTGGTGGCGCTGACCAACCCCGATTACTGGCGCCGCTGAAATGCAACGCTTTTTGTGCACCTGCGAAGGAGCACTGGCGTATTCCCCAAACGGTGACCATTGTGTAAAAGGGGCATCGTGAGTGCTTCACATCCGCAACAAAACAAGCAGGCGATACTGAAATGGCCGCAGACAAACAAAGCCTCCAGGACACCTTTCTCAATCATGTCAGAAAGAACAAGGTTCCCGTCACGATCTTTCTCGTTAACGGCGTAAAGCTTCAGGGCGTGATTACGTGGTTTGATAATTTCTGCATGCTGCTGAGACGGGACGGGCAGTCGCAGCTGGTTTACAAGCACGCAATTTCGACGGTAATGCCGTCGCAGCCGATCAATCTGTATGACGGCGACGAGCAGAGTTGATTCCAGCATGAAAACGCGCGCGCTGGTTGTGCACCCGCACTTCAAGGCGGACCGCGACCGGCGCCGCGATCCGGAAACCGCGCTGGCGGAATGCGTCGCGCTGACCGAGGCGCTGGATCTGGAGGTCGTCTCCGCCGAGGTCGTGACGCTGGCGACGGCGAAGGCTGGCGCGCTGTTCGGCTCCGGCAAGATCGACGAGATCAAGGCGCGGGTCGCGGCGGGCGGCGCCGATCTGGTGATCGTGGACGGCGCGGTGACGCCGATCCAGCAGCGCAACCTGGAAAAGGCTTGGGACGTCAAGGTGCTGGACCGCACTGGACTGATCCTGGAGATCTTCGGTGAGCGCGCGGGCACGCGTGAGGGCGCGCTCCAGGTTGAGCTTGCGCATCTTACTTACCAGAAAAGCCGTCTGGTGCGCAGCTGGACCCACCTTGAGCGCCAGCGCGGCGGCGCGGGCTTCATGGGCGGCCCCGGCGAGACCCAGATCGAGGCCGACCGCCGCGCCATCGACGAAAAGATCATCCGGCTGAAGCGGCAGTTGCAGGGCGTCGTGCAGACCCGCGCGCTGCATCGCAAGGCGCGCCAGAAGGCGCCGTATCCGGTGGTGGCGCTGGTCGGCTACACCAACGCGGGCAAATCGACGCTGTTCAACCGCATCACCGAGGCCGACGTGCTGGCGAAAGACATGCTGTTCGCCACGCTCGATCCGACCATGCGCGCGGTGAAACTGCCCGGTGGGCGGAAGGTGGTGCTGTCGGATACGGTGGGCTTCATCTCTGAGCTGCCGACGCAGCTTGTGGCCGCGTTCCGCGCCACGCTGGAGGAAGTGCTGGCGGCGGACGTGATCGTGCATGTGCGCGACATGGCGCATCCCGAGACAGAGGCGCAGAAGGCCGACGTGCTCGACGTGCTGGCCGATCTCGGCGTCGGGCCGGAGCAGCTTTCCGCGGTGCTGGAGGCGCGCAACAAGATCGACCTGCTGGACGACGCCGCGCGCCGGGCGCAGACGACCGAGGCGGCGCGTGCGGGCGCGGTTGCGGTCTCGGCGCTGACCGGCGAAGGCGTCGGCGCGCTGCTGGCGGCGATCGACGCCGCGCTCAGCGAAACGCGCCACGCAGCGGTGGTGCGTCTGGCGCAGGACAACGGCAAGGCGGCGGCCTGGCTGCACGCGCACGGGCTGGTGGTGGCGCGGCGCGATGACGAGGGCATGGCGGAGTTCGACCTGTTGGCGTCGGCGCGCGAATTGAACCAGTTCATCAAGCGGTTCCCGCAAGCGCTTGTCCGTGGTGAGGCTGTCGGATATTTAACATAATAATGCTTATCGGGATTCCAGATCAGCATAAAAACCCTGGACGCTTCAAGCCCCTGCCGAAATATGGCCGCAGGTTGGCGAAAGGCGCGGGCGCGGCGCTCGCGCCGGGGGGCGCGACCGCAGTCCGCCCCCTGAAGGCCCCGGCCTCGGGCGCCGGGCTGCGCTGACGTCTATTCCTCGTCTTCAAGCCGCGTGACGATTACCGTCGTCACCGGCTTCTTGCCCCAGTTGTCCATGCACACCTTGCGCGCGGCGCGGGCGATCAGTTCCTCGATGGCCTTGTCGGAGGCGCGGTCGCGCTTGCCCGCGCGCTCCATCGCCTCATCGACGCGCTCGGCGATCAGGTCGGCCAGCGTCGGCTCGCCGCCGCGCGGCGCGCCGATCATGCGCACCTCCGGGTCGGCGAGCAGAAGACCCTCTTCATCGACCACCACCGCGATCACCGCATGGCCCTGCCGCGCCAGCTTGAGCCGGTCGCGGATCACGCCGTCGAACGCGCCGACAAACACCTCGCCGTCCATATAGATGCGCCCGCTGTCGATCTGGTCGATCACGCCGGGCTTGTTGGCGTCGAGCGCGACCAGCGACCCGTTGGTGGCCACCAGCGCATGGCCCGCGCCCCATTCCTTCGCCAGCCGCGCGTGCTCGACCAGATGGCGGTGCTCGCCGTGCATCGGCAACGAAATCTGCGGCTTCACCGCGTCATACATCGCGCGCAACTCGTCGCGGCAGGCGTGGCCGGAGACGTGGATATGCGCCATGTCGGCGTCCACCACGCGCACGCCACGCTCACTCAACCTGTTGTAAAGGCGAAAGATCTCGGCCTCGTTGCCAGGGATGGTGCGCGACGAGAACAGCACCGTGTCGCCCGCCCCCAGCGTGACCGTCGGGTGCGTGCCGGCGGCCATGCGCGCCAGCGCCGCGCGGCCCTCGCCCTGCGAGCCGGTCACGAGATAGAACAGGTGGCGGTCGGGCATGTCGCGGGCGCGGTCCTCGTTGATCACGCCGGGGATCGGGTCCATCACGCCGGTCTCGATGGCGGCGTCGATCATCCGCTTCATCGCGCGCCCGGCGATCACCACCGAGCGGTCGCAGGCCACCGCCGCCGCCGCCAGCGAGCGCAGCCGCACCACGTTGGAGGCGAAGCTGGTGGCGCAGACCACGCCTTCGCATTCGCGGATCACCTGCTCCAGATGCGGGCGCAGCGACCCTTCCGACCCCGCGACGCCGTCATTGAAGATGTTGGTGCTGTCGCAGGCCATCGCCAGCACGCCCTCGCGCCCCAGGCGTTCAAAGGCCGCGAGGCTGGCGGGCGGACCGGAAAGCGGGTCGAAGTCCAGCTTGAAATCGGCGGTGTGCACGATCACCCCCTTGGGGGTGCGGATCGCCAGCGCGGCGGGGTCGAGCGTGGAGTGGGTGACGCGCAGGAACTCCACCTCGAACGGCCCCGCCCTTACCGGCGTCTCCCACTCGCAGACCTTGACCGCCTTGGGCGAGCGGCCCTCGTCCGCCATCTTGCGCCGCGCGATCTCGGCGGTGAACTTCGTCGCGAACACCGGCGCCTTGAGCTGATCCCACAACCGGCCGACGCCGCCGATATGGTCCTCATGCGCGTGGGTGATGAAGATGCCGTCGAGCCGGTCGCGCATCTGGGCGATATAGCCGATGTCGGGCACCATCAGCTCGACGCCGGGGCTGGTCTCCATGTCGCCGAAGCCGATGCCGCAATCGACGATGATCCAGCGGCGATCCCGCGCCGGGCCATAGCCGTAGAGATACATGTTCATGCCAATTTCGCCCGCGCCCCCAAGGGGCGCGTAAACCAGCTGCGCCGTGTCGGCCATTCTCGCTATCCTTTCGCCCCGTTGTTCAGGGCGTGTATGTGAACCAGGCCGCGCATCGTCAGATCAGCGTCAACATGGCGTATGGTTTCAGTGCTTTTTGCGAACAGGGTGGAGAGACCGCCGGTGGCGATCACGGTCATCGGCGTGCCGCGCTCGGCGATGATGCGCGCGCAGACGCCTTCGATCAGGCTGACATAGCCCCAGTAGGCGCCGGAGCGCATGCAGGACAGCGTATCGCGGCCCACCACATGCTCAGGTCGCGCCACGTCGATGTTGGGCAAGCGGGCGGCGGCGCGGTGCAGCGCCTCGATCGACAGGTTCACGCCGGGCGCGATCACGCCGCCCGCATAGGCGCCGTCCCCGTCAACGACGTCGAAGGTGGTGGCGGTGCCGAAGTCGATCACGATCAGGTTCGGCCCGTAGCTCGCGAAAGCCGCGACCGTGTTCACGATGCGGTCTGCGCCAACCTCCTGCGGCGCATCCACCCGGATCTCGACCGGCAGCGCCACCCCCGGACCGCCGACGAACAGCGGCGTGCAGCCAAAATAGCTTTCGCACAGCTTCTTGATGTTGAACACCGTCTTGGGCGCCACCGAACTGCAGATCGCATGTTTGATCGAGCGCACGCCGATGTTGTGAAAGTCCATCAACTGGCGCAGCCAGACGAAATATTCGTCCGAGGTGCGGGCGCCGTCGGTCTTGAGCCGCCATTCGGCAACGAACGCCTCGCCGTCGTGCAGGGCGAATACCGTGTTGGTGTTGCCGACATCGATGGCGAGCAGCATCCGGCCCCCTCAGGAGAAATACACATCCGCCGCGTGGATCCGGCGCATCGCGCCGCCCTGCGACAGAACAAGCGCGCCGCCCGCGTCGAGATCGGCGAACACGCCCTCGACCGTCGCATCCGGCAACCTTGCCGTGACCTTCTGACCCAGACGCGCGGCGCGCGCAAGCCATGCGGCGCGCAGCGGCGCAAAGCCTTCGGCTTCGAGCCTGCCGCTCCAGCGCGCGAAGGCCGTCGCCAGCGTCGCCAGCGCGGCCTCCGGCTCCGACGCGGCGCCGGTCTCGCGCGCGATGCTGGTCGCGGGCCAGGCGTCGGGTTCGGGATCGGGATGATGCGCGAGGTTGACGCCGACGCCCACCGCCAGCCAGTCCACCCGCGCGCCCGCGCCCGCGCTCTCCAGCAGCACTCCCGCCGCCTTGCGTCCGTTGAGCAGCGCGTCGTTGGGCCACTTGAGCGCCACCGTCGCCTGCGGCGCCAGCGTCTCGAAAAGCTCCGCCACGGCGAGGCAGGCGGCGAACGACACCAGCGCGACCTGCGCGGGCGGGCCGCCGGGGCGCAGCAGGCAGGTCGCCGACAGGTTGCCTGCTGGCGCCGTCCACGCCCTGCCCCGCCGCCCGCGCGCCGCCGTCTGGCGCCGCGCCATGATCCACAGCGGCCCGCCCGCGCCTTGCGCGGCCTGGCGCCGCGCCTCCTCGTTGGTGCTGTCAACCGTATCGAGCAGCAGGCGCCCGACGCCTTGCGGCCAGGCCAAGCGCGCTACCGCACCAGAGCCTGCGCCGCCGCCGCCGTCACCTCGGTCAGGCCGAAGCCGTCGAGAAACGGCAGCCAGCCAAGACCGATCAGCGCGGCGGACGCCGCCAGCGCGGCGCCGTTCAGCAGCGGCAGGCGGTCGTCGAGCGCCTCGCCCTCGGCGTCGATATACATGACCCTGACGATGCGCAGATAGTAGAACGCGCCGATCACGCTCGCCACCGCGCCCGCGATCGCCAGCGGCGCCAGCCCCGCCTCGATGGCGGCGACGAACACGAAATACTTGGCGAAGAAGCCGGCGAGCGGCGGGATGCCCGCAAGGCTGAACATCAGCACCGCCATCGCCAGCGCCGCGCCGGGCGCGCGCTGGTGCAGCCCCGCAAGATCGCTGACCTGCACCACGGGCCTGCCGTCGCGCTCCATGCTCAGCAGGAACGCGAACACGCCGACGTTCATCACCACATAGATCGCCAGATAGATCAGCAGCGACGACGCCCCGTCCACCGTGCCCGCCGCCAGCCCCACCAGCGCGAAGCCCATGTGGCCGATCGACGAATAGGCCATCAGCCGCTTGAGGTTGCTCTGGCCGATGGCGGCGAACGCGCCCCAGAACATCGACAGCAGCGCCGCGAACACGACGATCTGGCGCCAGCTCTCCGCCGAGTCGCCGAACGCGTCGAGCAGCACCCGCGCGAACAGCACCCCGGCCGCCGCCTTGGGCGCGGTGGCGAACAGCGCGGTGACCGGCGTCGGCGAGCCTTCATAGACGTCCGGCGTCCACATGTGAAACGGCGCCGCCGAGATCTTGAACGCCAGCCCCGCGCTGAGGAACACCAGCCCGAACAGCAGGCCGACGCCGACGCCCTCCGCCGCGACCACGCTCGCGATGCTGTCGAACTGCGTCGAGCCGGTATAGCCGTAGATCAGCGAGCAGCCATAGAGCAGCAGCCCCGAGGACAGCGCGCCAAGCACGAAATACTTCAACCCGGCCTCGGTCGAGCGCAGGCTGTCGCGCCGGAATGCGGCGACGACATAGAGCGCCAGCGACTGAAGCTCCAGCCCGACGTAGAGCATCATCAGGTCGCCCGCCGACACCATCAGCATCATGCCCAGCGTCGCCAGCCCGATCAGCACCGGATACTCGAACTTCAGCAGGTCGCGCCGCTCCAGATAATCCTTCGAGAGCGCAAGGATCGCGGCGGCGGAGAACAGCACCAGCGCCTTGGCGAAGCGCGCGAAACTGTCGGAGACAAACGCGCCGTCGAACGCCGTCACGCGCCCCGCGCCCTGCGCCGCCACCATCACGCCGAGCAACGCCAGCGCCAGCGCCATGGCGTGGGTGATCCACGCCGCGCGGCGCGCGTCGCCGATGAACACGCCCGCCATCAGCAGCGCCATGCTGACCGCCGCCAGCATCAGCTCCGGCGCCGCGACGCCCAGATCCCCCGCCATCATCGTCCGTCCCCTCGCGCCAAGCGCCCGCCCCTCATTTCAGCGCGAGCGCAGGGCCCGCGCTCCACGCCGCCAGATCGCGCTCGACCCCGGACAACAGCGCCGTCACCGACGGGCCGAACACGTCGCTGGCGAGACTGGGATAGACGCCAAGCAGGATCGTCCCCGCCACCAGAGGCGCGAACACCAGCATCTCGCGCCGGTTCACGTCGGCGATCTCGCGCAGCTCCACCTTCACCAGTTCGCCGAAAACCACCCGCTTGTAGAGCCACAGCGCATAGCTCGCCGACAGGATCACGCCGGTCGCCGCCAGGAACGCCGCCCAGGTGTTGACCTGGAAAGTGCCCGTAAGCGTCAGGAACTCGCCGACAAAGGCGGAGGTGCCCGGCAGGCCGACATTGCCCATGGTGAACAGCATGAACAGCGTCGCATAGAGCGGCATCCGCATCACCAGCCCGCCATAGGCCTTTATCTCGCGGGTGTGCATCCGGTCGTAGATCACGCCGACGCACAGAAACAGCGCGCCGGCGATGAAGCCATGGCTGATCATCTGGAACAGCGCACCGTCCACGCCCTGCTGGTTCGCCGCGAAGATGCCCATGGTCACGAAACCCATGTGCGCCACCGAGGAATAGGCGATCAGCTTCTTCATGTCCTCCTGCATCAGCGCGACCAGCGAGGTGTAGATGATCGCGATCACCGACAGCGTCATGACGAAGGTGGTCATCAGCTCGGAGGCGACCGGAAACATCGGCAGGCTGAAGCGCAGGAAGCCGTAGCCGCCCATCTTCAGCATGATCGCCGCCAGCACCACCGAGCCGCCGGTGGGCGCCTGAACATGCGCGTCCGGCAGCCAGGTGTGCACCGGCCACATCGGCAGCTTGACCGCGAGGCTGGCGAAGAACGCCAGCCACAAGAGCGTCTGGAACCCGCCCGCGATCTCGAAGCCCAGCACGCTCAGCGGCGCGGCGGAGAAATCGTGCTCCAGCAACGCGATGATGTTGGTGGTGCCCGCGTCGAGATACATCGCGATCATCGCCACCAGCATCAGCAGCGAGCCGAGCAGCGTATAGAGAAAGAACTTGAACGCCGCATAGACCCGGTCCTTGCCGCCCCAAACGCCGATGATCAGGAACATCGGGATCAGCCCGCCCTCGAAGAACAGGTAGAAAAGGATCAGGTCGAGCGCGACGAACACGCCGATCATCAGCGTCTCAAGGACGAGAAACGCGATCATGTATTCGCGCACGCGGACTTCGACCGTCCACGAGGCGAGGATGGTGAGCGGCATGATCAGCGTGGTCAGCAAGACGAACAGGATCGAGACGCCATCGACGCCGACGCGATAGGTCAGCGGCCCGAGCCACGCGCGTTCCTCGACGAACTGAAAGCCGGTGTCGCCGGGGTCGAAGCCGCCGATCAGGAACAGCGAGATCAGGAAGGTCGCGGTGGTCGTCCACAGCGCCGCCCAGCGCGCGTTGTCGCGCGCCTGCGGCGTGTCGCCCTTCACGCCGAACAGCAGGATCAGCGCGCCGACCAGCGGCAGGAAAACGATGATGGAAATCAATGGCATCGCTCTAGCCCCCCACCACCGCATACCAGGTGATCAGCGCCGAGATCCCCAGCAGCATCGCGAACGCGTAGTGATACAGATATCCCGACTGCGCCCGGCCCGCGAGCCGCGTGATCCACGGCGTCACCCCCAGCGCCAGCCCGTTGATCGCCCCGTCGATGGTCGCGCCGTCGCCGCGCTTCCACAGGAACCGCCCGACGGCCTTGAACGAGCGGATGAACACGATCTCGTAAAGCTCGTCGAAATACCACTTGTTGAGCAGGAAGCGGTAGAGACCGGGGTTCTGCGCCGCGATCCGCCCCGGCAGCTCCGGCGCCTTCACATACATCGCCCAGGCCAGAACCAGCCCCGTCAGCATCGCAAGGAACGGCGCCAGCTTGACCAGCGACGGCACGTCATGCGCGTCATGCAGCACATGGTTTCCCTCGCCGTTGAAGATCGACACGCCCCAGAACGCCGCCTCGTCATGGCCGACGAAATCGGGGTAGAACTCCATCCCAGCCAGCGCCGCGCCCACCGCCAGCGCGATCAGCGGGATCAGCATGACGCGCGGGCTCTCGTGCGCGTGCTCGAAGGTGTGATGGTCGGCGCGGGTCGGGCCATAAAAGGTCATGAACATCAGCCGCCACGAATAGAACGCGGTCATCGCCGCCGCCGCCACCAGCAGCCAGAAGGCGTAGTTCGCGGCCCCCGACGCGGACGCATAGGCGCTTTCGATGATCACGTCCTTCGAGACGAACCCGGCGAAGCCGATCGGCGTGCCGAGGACATGCAGGAACGGCACGCCGACGCCAGTGATCGCCAGCGTGCCGATCATCATCATCCAGAACGTGACCGGGATCTTGTCCTTCAGCCCGCCGTATTTCCGCATGTCCTGTTCGTGGTGCATCGCGTGGATCACCGACCCGGCGCCGAGGAACAGCAGCGCCTTGAAGAAGGCGTGGGTGAACAGGTGAAACATCGCCGCCTCATAAGCGCCGACGCCTGCGGCGGCGAACATGTAGCCAAGCTGCGAGCAGGTCGAATAGGCGATCACCCGCTTGATGTCGTTCTGCACCAGCCCCACGGTCGCGGCGAAGAACGCGGTCGAGGCGCCGATGATGGTGACGATCAGCAGCGCGTTCGGCGCGTGCTCGAACAGCGGCGACATGCGGCAGACCAGGAACACCCCCGCCGTCACCATGGTCGCGGCGTGGATCAGGGCGGAGACCGGCGTCGGGCCCTCCATCGCGTCCGGCAGCCAGGTGTGCAGGAACAGCTGCGCCGACTTGCCCATGGCGCCGACGAACAGCAGAATGGCGATGGTCTCGGCCGCGTTCACCTCCATGCCGAGGAAGGCGAAGCTTTGCGTCGCAAGCTCCGGCGCGGCGGCGAAGATGTCGTTGAACTGGATCGAGTCCACCAGATAGAACAGCCCGAAGATGCCCAGCGCATAGCCGAAGTCGCCGACGCGGTTGACGATGAACGCCTTCATCGCCGCATTGTTGGCGCTTTCCTTCTGATACCAGAACCCGATCAGCAGATACGACGCCAAGCCGACCCCCTCCCAGCCGAAAAACAACTGCGCCAGATTGTCGGCGGTCACCAGCATCAGCATGGCGAAGGTGAAGAAGGACAGATAGGCGAAAAACCGCGTCTTGCCCGGGTCTTCCTCCATGTAGCCGATGGAGTAGAGATGCACGAGCGCCGAGACCGACGTCACCACCACCAGCATCACCGCCGTCAGCGTATCGACGCGGATCGCCCAATCCACGCTCAGCGCGCCGCTGTCGATCCAGCGCGCCACGGTGATCTGGCGCACCACGTCATGGTCGAGGGTGAGGAACGCGATCCAGCTGAGCAGACAGGCGAGAAACAGGATGCCTGTCGTCAGGTACATCGCGCCGCGCGCGCCCAGCGCGCGCCCGCCGAACCCCGCCAGCAGCGCGCCGATCAGCGGGCCGAACAAGATGATCGAGAACATCGCGCTCAGCCCTTCATCATGTTGACGTCTTCGACGTCGATCGTGCCGCGGTTGCGGAAGAAACAGACGATGATCGCCAGCCCGATGGCCGCCTCCGCCGCCGCCACGGTCAGCACGAACAGCGTGAACACCTGGCCGACCAGATCGCCGAGGTGGCTGGAGAAGGCGACGAAATTGATGTTGACCGCCAGCAGCATCAGCTCGACCGACATCAGGATCACCACCACGTTCTTGCGGTTGGCGAAGATGCCGAAGATGCCGATGACGAACAGCATCGCCGCCACGGCCAGATAGTGTCCGAGCCCGATCTCCATCGCGCCGCCCCCCTCACACGCCCTGTCCGGGCTTCACGTCCTTCAGCGCCACCGACTGTTCGCGGGTGCGATAGATCTGCGCCAGCACGTCCTGACGCTTGATCCCCTCGCGCTTGCGCAGCGTCAGCACGATGGCGCCGATCATCGCCACCAGCAGGATCAGCCCCGCCGTCTGGAACAGGTGGATGTAGTCGCTGTAGATCAGCCGCCCGAGCGCGATGGTGTTGCTCACGTCGCCGGGCGTCGGCGCCACCGCCTTGCGCGCGATCAGCGCCGCGTCGTTGAACTTCCACGCCGCCACGCCCAGCAGCAGCTCGACCAGCAGCACGACGCCGACCAGCACCCCGAACGACAGATACTCCGACGCGCCCGACTTCAGCGCCGCGAAGTCCACGTCCAGCATCATCACCACGAACAGGAACAGCACCGCCACCGCGCCGACATAGACGATCATCATCAGCATCGCGACGAATTCCGCGCCCACCAGCACGAACAGCCCCGCCACCGAGAAGAACGTCAGGATCAGCCACAATACCGAGTGCACCGGGTTGCGCGCGAGCGTCATCATCAGGCCCGCCGCGACCGCGACGATGGCGAAGACGTAGAAGGCGATGGCGGCGACGCCCATGGTCAGATCCGATCCTGCAAGCTCAGCGATAAGGCGCGTCGATCTCGATGTTGCGGGCGATTTCGCGCTCCCAGCGGTCGCCGTTCGCGAGCAGCTTGTCCTTGTTGTAGAACAGCTCCTCGCGCGTCTCGGTGGCGAATTCGAAGTTCGGCCCCTCGACGATGGCGTCCACCGGGCAGGCCTCCTGACAGAAGCCGCAGTAGATGCACTTGGTC
>Ga0210015_1000954_pt1 | contig 29232 bp, 24 predicted proteins | sample CryGeymeta201522_FD_185471 | JGI IMG/M metagenome (GOLD analysis project Ga0210015, IMG submission 185471) | Groundwater microbial communities from Crystal Geyser aquifers in Utah, USA - Crystal Geyser metaG 2015-22 (SPAdes) (version 2) | ecosystem: Environmental > Aquatic > Deep subsurface >... | reverse complement strand
GAGTGGTCCACCACCAGGTTCACCGGCACCAGCGGCTCGATGATCTTCGGGTCTTTTCCCTGTTTCGCGGCGGCATCGCGCATCGCGGCGAGGTCGGCCAGCAGCGGCACGCCGGTGAAATCCTGCAACACGATACGGGCGACGACGAAGGGGATTTCCCGGGTACGTTCCGCCTTCGGCTGCCAGCTCGCCAGTTCGCGCACATGCTGCTCGGTTACTTTCTTGCCGTCGCAATTGCGCAGCACCGATTCCAGCACGATGCGGAGGGAGACAGGCAGGCGCGAGATGTTGCCCGCGCCGGCTTTCTCCAGAGCGGGCAGGGAATACAGCGTGCCCTGTTTACCGGAGGCGAGCGTGAATGATTGACGGGAGTGAAAGGGATCGTTTGACATGGATGCGTCTCCAGAGAATAAAACGGAAAAGATGCGCGATTATAGCCGTTCGGGCTGTCGAGTTGGCAGGCTGTATCGGTTTGGCTAAAGATTTCCAGTCGCCTGCCGATAGCAGACGAGTCGGTCTGCTCATCTGCCAGAATCGATTTTCGGTGCTTAATGCAGCGATTGCGACGGGACGGCGGCTGTAAGATACGACCCTAAATCAATTATTAAAGGGGCTGGTTTTGCTGATTTCATGGAATATTCCGCTGGTCATCCTGTCGGTGTTGGTGGCCATGCTCGGCTCCTATACCGCCCTCATCCATGCCCGGCGCATGCGCGTCAGCGAAGGGTTCACCGCCAATATGTGGATGTTGACCGGTGCTGCCACGCTGGGTATAGCGATCTGGGCCATGCACTTCCTCGGCATGCTGGCTTTCCATCTGCCGATCCCGCTCGGCTATGACCTGTGGCTCACGCTGTTGTCGTTGCTGGCCGCCGTCGCCGCCACCCTGTTGGGTTTCAGCGTCCTGCGCGAGCCGCAGCCCGGCGCACGGCGCATCCTGTTCAGCGCGATCCTGATGGGCATCGGCATCAGCAGCATGCATTACCTTGGCATGGCCGCGCTCAAGATGATGCCGGCCATCTCCTACAACCCCCTCGTTTTTACCTCGTCCGTGCTGATTGCCATTGCCGCCTCCTGGGGCGCGCTGTATTTCATGTATCGCGCCGAATGGCTCAAGCTGCACGGCACACCGCGCAAGTTGTTGGGCGGGGCCATGCTGGGGCTGGCCATCTCCCCCATGCACTACGTTGCCATGCTCGGCGTGCAGATTGCACCCGACGCGGTGTGCCGTGTCGATGCCCTGCGCATCGAACCAAACGTGCTGGCCGTGATGATCGCCCTGACGGTGTTGTTCTGGTTCGGCGGCGGCCTGCTGGCCAGCTTGTTCGACCAGCGCATGGCGCGCAAGAACGCAGATGAACTGGATGATCTGGAGCACCGGCACAAGCAGTTGTTGCAAAAGTCGGAGGAAGTGTCGCGCGGCATGATCGAGGCGGTGCGCGAAAGCGAAGAGCGCTTGCGTATGACTTTGCAAAGTGCGCCCGATGCGGTGTTCATCACCGAGCAGGATGGCCGCATCACCTACGTCAACGACAATGTGGTCGCGTTGCTTGGCTATGAACGCAGTGAACTGTACGCGATGTCTGCTTTTGACCTGGTGCCGGCGGATTGGCGTGAACGCTACCGCGAGGTTGGCAAGCAGATCGTGAGCGTTCCCGGGCGGCATGTGTTCGAGATCCGCCTGCTGACCCGCGACGGCGACAAGATCCCGTTCGAACTGAATGCCGCGCTGCTGCCCAACGGCCGCGTGTACGGCTCCTGCCGTGACATCCGCGAGCGCCGCGCGGCGCAACAGGCGCTGCAAGATTCGCAGGCGCACCTGCAACGCCTGCTCGATTCGATGGCGGAAGGCATGTACGGCGTGGACATTCTGGGCAACTGCACCTTCGTCAACGCCGCGTTTATGCGCATCCTGGGTTTCGATAACGCGGAGGAGGTGCTGGGCAAACATCTCCACACCCTGATCCATCATTCGCATGGCGACGGCAAACCCTATCCGGCATCCGAGTGCCTCATGTATCAGGCGTTCAAGCTGAACCGCTCCGCGCATTGTGATAACGAGGTCTATTGGCGCAAGGATGGCGTGGCGTTACCGGTGGAATACTGGTCGCATGCCACCTACAAGGACGGGAAAGTCGTCGGTGCGGTGGTCACCTTCCTCGACATCTCCGAGCGCCGCGAAAAAGAACGGCACATCCATCGACTGGCGTTTTACGACGTGCTGACGAATCTGCCGAATCGGCGTCTGTTGCAGGAGCGGGTGCTGCAATCGATGGCGGTCAGCGCGCGCAACGGGCAGCACGCGGCGCTGATCCTGCTCGATCTGGACAATTTCAAGAAACTCAACGATTCCAAGGGGCATGATGCCGGCGATTTGCTGTTGCGCGAAGTGGCGCGCCGCTTGCAGACCTGTGTGCGCGAAGGCGACACCGTGGCGCGCTGGGGAGGCGACGAATTCGTGCTGGTGCTGGACGGCTTGAGCACTTCGCCGCCGGAGGCGGCGGAACACGCCGAAACGGTGGCTGAGAAGATCCGCAGCGCGCTGAACGAACCCTATCAGCTCGGCGACTATGCGCATCACATTTCATCCAGCATCGGCGTGGTGATGCTGCGCGGGCATGGCGAGAATATCGAGTCGCTGTTCAAATTCGCGGATATCGCCATGTATCAGGCCAAACAGGCGGGACGTAACACTATTCGTTTCTATGATCCCGGGATGCAGGCGATCATCGATGCGCGCCTCGAACTGGAGAACGAGCTGGAACGCGCACTGGCCGGCGATCAACTGCGCCTGTACTACCAGTTGCAGGTGGATGCCCGGCACCGCCCGCTCGGTGCGGAAGTGCTGATGCGCTGGCAGCACCCGCAGCGCGGGCTGGTGTCGCCTGGCGAGTTCATTCCGCTGGCCGAAGAGACCGGGCAGATCGTGGCGATGGGGAGTTGGGCGCTGCGCGTGGCGTGTCTGCAACTCAAGGCCTGGCAGCAGGATGCGCAGACTTGCGACCTGACCCTGGCCGTCAACGTCAGCGCGCGCCAGTTTCGCGATGCCGGATTTGTGCAACAGGTCAGACACATTCTGCTCGAGACCGGCGCCAAGCCGTCCCGCCTGAAGCTGGAGCTGACCGAAAGCATCGTGCTGGAGAACGTCGAAGAAACCATTGGGAAAATGCGCGAGCTGAAACTGCTCGGCATCAGTTTCTCGATGGACGACTTTGGCACCGGCTATTCCTCGCTGCAATACCTGAAGCGCCTGCCGCTGGACCAGATCAAGATCGACCAGAGCTTCGTGCGCGACATTGCGAGCGACCCCAACGACGCCGCCATCGTGCAGACCATCATCGCGATGACCGGGGCGTTGGGCCTGAACGTCATCGCCGAAGGGGTGGAGACGGTTGAGCAGGAACAATTCCTCAACCTGCGCGGCTGCCATGCGTATCAGGGGTATTGGTTTGGCAAGCCGATGCCGCTGGATGATTTTGAAAAATGTCTAGACGAGGCAAAATGAAACACTGGCTCAAACGCATCGATCCGCGCCGCAGTCTGCGTGCCGAGATCGGCCTTGCCGCCGGCGCCATCGTGTTGCTGGTGACCACCGCGATCAGTTTTTATGCGGCAGAGGCCAGCCGCCAGCAGATCGAACAGCGCGAGGGCGTGGCCTTTGTGCGCCGCGCGCAGAGTGCGCTGGATGTGCTGGACCGCGGCATGTACGAACGCAGCCGCGAGATCCGCAACGCCGCGCGGCTGGACGAGATGCGCGACCCCGGCGTAGGGGTGGTGCGCAAGCGCGAACTGATGGAGCGCCTGCAGACCAATTTCGATGCTTATGCCTGGATTGGATTTTGCGACACCAACGGCATCGGGCTGGTCGGCACCGGCGGCTATCTGGAAGGCAAGAACCTGTCCAAGCGCCCGTGGTGCACCGAAGGGCGCAAGGGCGACTACATCGGCGACGTGCACGATGCCATGCTGCTGGCCAAGCTGTTGCCGAATCCCAGCGGGGAAACCTTCTATCTGGTGGATGTTGCTTCCCCTGTGTTTGATCACCAGAACAATCTGCTGGGCGTGCTGTGCGGGCATATCTACTGGAACTGGGCGGCTGAAGCACTCGACAGCACGCGCACGCCGGGGCAGGACATTTTCCTGCTGAGCCGCGACGGCAAGGTATTGTCGGGCAATGCGCCAGCCTGGAGCGAGTTTGACCAATTGGCGCCGGAAATGATGCGTCACTATCGCGCCGGCAATCAAACCGGTTACCACATCGAGCGCTTCGGCGACGGCAAAACCTATCTGGTGGGCCATGCCAGTTCCTCCGGTTACCGCGACTACGCGGGGTTTGGCTGGACGACGGTGGTGCGCGAGGACATCGCCACCGCCTTTGCCCCGGCGCGCGCCTTGCAGCGCCACATTCTGATCGCCGGCGCGCTGGTCGGCCTGTTTTTCGCCTGGCTCTCCTGGTTTCTGGCAGGACGCATTGCCCTGCCGATCCGGCGCATCAGTCTGGCCGCCGACCGCATCGCGGCGGGCGATTTGGAATATGCCGTGCCCCCGCAACCGGGCGACGACGAAGTGGCGCACTTGAGCCGCGCCATCCGCGAGATGGTGTCTGGCCTGACCGGCGAGATTGCGCAACGGCGCGAAGCCGAAGCCGGTTTGCGACTGGCGGGCAAAGTGTTTGAGCAGAGCAACGAGGCGATCATGATTGCCGACGCGGAAAATCGCATTTTGCAGGTCAACGCCGCCTTCACCCGCATAACCGGTTATCAAAGCGAAGAGGTGCTCGGACACAACCCGCGCCTGTTGAGCAGCGGCCGGCAGTCGCCGCAGTTCTACCACGAGATGTGGCAACAATTGCTGGCGAACAACCGTTGGCGCGGCGAGATCTGGAACCGGCGCAAAAGCGGCGAGGTGTTTCCCGAATGGCTTTCGATCAGCAATGTGACCGATGCGCAGGGCAAACTGACGCACCGCATTGCCCTGTTCATCGATATCACCGAGCGCAAGCAGGAAGAAGCGCAAATGGAGCGGCTGGCGAGTTACGACACGCTGACCGGCTTGCCCAACCGCAATCTGCTGGCCGACCGCGTCGAGCAGGGCATTGCGCAGGCGCAGCGGCATCAGAGCCTGCTGGCGATGCTGTTCATCGATCTCGATCATTTCAAAAACATCAACGATTCGCTCGGGCATGATGTCGGCGACGGCTTGCTGCAGCAGGTGGCGGAGCGGCTCAAACTCTGTCTGCGCCGCACTGACACGATTGCGCGTCTGGGCGGGGATGAATTCATCGCCCTGCTCACCGAGATCAGCGGCGAGGCCGAAGCCGGTTTTGTGGCGGAAAAGATGCTTGCCGTGCTGGGCGACGGTTTCAAGGTCGGCGGCCATACCGTGCATATCGCCGCCAGCATCGGCATCAGCCTGTTCCCGCATGACGGCGCGAACAAGGTCGAGCTGATGCGCAATGCCGACCTGGCGATGTATCGCGCCAAGGATAGCGGGCGCAACCGTTTCGCCTTTTACGAAGAAGCGATGAATCACAATGCGGTGGAACGGCTGCAGCTGGAAAACGACCTGCGTGGCGCCATCGAGCAGCAGCAATTCATCCTGTATTACCAGCCCAAGGTCGCGCTGGCGGATGATCGTGTGGTGGGGCTGGAGGCGCTGCTGCGCTGGCGCCACCCCGAATTCGGTTTCATCTCGCCGGCAGTGTTCATTCCCGTTGCCGAACAGTGCGGCCTGATCCATCGCATCGGTGATTGGGTGTTGCGCCAGGCCGTTCTGCAACAGCGTCTGTGGCAATCGCGGGGCTGCCATATCGTGCCGGTGGCGGTGAATCTTTCCGCCGCCCAGTTCCGCGAACCCGGATTCGTCGGACAGATCGAGCGCATCTTGCAAGAGGCCGGGCTGGATACCCGCCACATCGAACTGGAATTGACCGAAAGTTTGCTGATGCAGGCGGAAACCGACAGCGCGGCCCTGCTTGGACGTTTGCATGCGGCCGGATTCAATCTGGCGCTGGACGATTTCGGCACCGGCTATTCGTCCCTGAGCCGTCTCAAGCAATTGCCGATGCAGACCATGAAGATCGACCAATCCTTCGTGCGCGACATCGCCACCGACCTGAATGACCGCAGCATCGTCAGCGCGACTGCCGCGATGGCGCATGCGCTCGGCATGAAAGTGGTGGCCGAAGGCGTGGAGACATTGGAGCAACTCGAATTCATCCGCGAACTGCGCTGCGAGGAATACCAGGGCTATCTGTTCAGTCAACCCGTGCCGGCGGATGAGGCGGCGCATTTTCTGCAGAAAACGGGGGGTGCTGCCGGATGAACTGGCAACATATGTTTATCTCGATGCTGGCCACCCTGTTGCTTGCCGGGATGGGGCCCCATGCACTTGCGCAGGATCGGGAATTGCGCGTCGGCGTGCTGGCCTTCCGCGATCTGGAGCAGACGCGCCAGCGCTGGCAGCCGACGGTCGATCAGCTGAATCGCAAAGTCAGGGGCGCGCATTTCAGTCTCGACGCGTTGTATTACGACGAACTCGTGCAGGCGATGGAAAAGAAGCGCTTCGATTTCATGCTGGCCAATCCGGAGTTCTATCTTGCCCACCGGATCAACCAAAGCTTGTCCGCCATCGCCACCCTGATGCCGCTGGCCGAGGGACATCCGGTGAGCCAGTTCGGCGGTGTCATCTTCACCCGCGCCGACCGTGCCGACATCGATAAACTGCAAGACCTGCGCGGCAGGACGGTCGCGGCCCCTTTTGCCGAATCGTTCGGCGGATTCCTGATGCAGCGCTGGGAGCTGTATCAAACCGGCATCGATATTGGCGAACTGGCTGGCATCCTCTACACCGGCATGCCGCATGACAAAGTGGTGCGGGCAGTGCTCGCGGGCAGCGCCGATGCGGGATTCGTGCGCACCGGCATTCTGGAAAGCATGGCGCGCGAAGGCAAGCTCGACCGGGCGCGGATCAAGCTGCTGAATCCGCAGCCGGCCGGTGTCTTTCCGCAAAGTGTCTCAACCGGTCTTTATCCGGAGTGGCCGTTTGTGGCGACCGCGCGCGTGAGTGAGGCTGTGGTGAAAAAAGTGACACTGGCCTTGTTGCAGATCCGCCCGGATGAGCGGGCTGCCGTGCAGGGAAAATATTATGCTTTCGCGCCCGCCGGCAACTACGCGGCGGCGGAGGCGATCATGCAGCGCCTGCAATACCTCGATCAGCCACACCGGGAATTCAGGCTGCGCGATGTGATGCGCCAATATGCGCTGGAACTGATCGCCGCTGCGCTGCTGATTCTGTTGCTGGCGGTCGCCGTCCTGGTCCATCTCCGCCGGGTGAATCGTAATCTGCTCCTGATCCAGCAAAGGCGTGAACGGATGTCGCGCGTGCTGGCGCGCAGCAATGAACGGCTGGAACGCAAGGTCGAGGTGCGCACGCGCGAATTGCAGCAGAGCGAAAACCGCTTCCGTTCCATGTTCGAGCATCATGCCTCGCCCATGCTGCTGATCGAACCGGCAGAGGGTGTCATCGTCAATGCCAATCACGCGGCAGTCGCCTTCTATGGTTATCCGGAAGCGCGTTTGCGCGGCATGAATATCGCCGAAATCAATATGATGTCGCCGCAGGATATTTCCGCTGAACGCGGCAAGGCGATGCACGAGGAGCGCAACTATTTCGTGTTCCCGCACCGGCTTGCCGACGGCAGCGTGCGCACGGTGGAGGTCCATTCGTCGCCGGTGGTGATGGCCGGTCGCATCCTGTTGTTCTCCATCGTGCACGACATCACCGAGCGTCGGGAGATGGAGACACAATTACAGAGTCTGGCGTTCTACGACCCGCTGACGCATCTGGCCAACCGGCGACTGATGCTCGATCGATTGCGCAAGGCGCTGGTTGCCAACAAGCGCAGCGGTCATTGCGGCGCGCTGATCTTCCTTGACCTCGATCATTTCAAGAAGCTCAACGATCTGCACGGCCACGCGATGGGCGATCAGTTGTTGCGCGAGGTTGCAAGCCGTATCCTGACCAGCATTCGCCAGCAGGATACGGCCGCCCGTCTGGGGGGCGATGAGTTTCTCGTTATGCTGGAGGGGTTATCGGATAGCCTGGAAACGGCCGTCATCCAGGTCGAGACAGTCGCAGAAAAAATTCGTGCGGCGCTGGCCGCGCCCTATCTGCTCACCGGAGATGGGGGCGAGGTAATCGAGCACCATTGTTCTTCAAGCATCGGGGTGACGGTGTTCTGCGACCGCCAGCAGGAGGTCGATGTCCTGCTCAAGCGTGCCGATATGGCGATGTATGAGGCCAAGCAGGCCGGGCGCGACACGATCCGTTTCTTTGACCCCGCGATGCAGGCCGCTATCGAGCAACGCGCCGCGCTGGAGAGCGAATTGCGCGATGCGCTCGAACATGGCGAGTTCAGCCTGTTCTACCAGGTGCAAGTCGATGCCGGCAGGAAGGTGCTGGGCGCGGAGGTTTTGTTGCGCTGGCAACATCCGCAGCGCGGCATGGTGGCGCCCGGCGAGTTTATCCCGCTGGCGGAGGAGACCGGGCTGATCCTGCAGATCGGGGCATGGGTGCTGGACGAGGCCTGCGCACAGATCGCGCGCTGGCAATATTTCGGCGTGCTGCGCGATCTGACCCTGGCAGTGAATGTCAGCGCGCGCCAGTTTGCCCGGCCGGACTTTGTCGATCAGGTGAAAACGACGCTGCAGCGCCATGCCATCAATCCTTTGTTGCTGAAACTCGAGCTGACCGAAAGCGTGGTGCTGGACGACATTGATGCCTCGATCGACAAAATGAAAGCCCTGAAAGAAATTGGGGTGCGCTTCGCGATGGACGATTTCGGTACCGGCTATTCCTCGCTGTCCTATCTGAAACGCCTGCCGCTGGACCAGCTCAAGATCGACCAGTCCTTCGTGCGCGAGATCGACACCGACCGGGCGGACCGGGTGATGGTGATGACGCTAATCGACCTGGGAATGAATTTCGAGCTGGACATCATCGCGGAGGGGGTCGAGACCGAAGCGCAGTTCGACTGTCTTTGCCGCTACGGCTGCGGCAGTTTTCAGGGCTATCTGTTCAGCCGCCCGCTGCCGTTGGATGAATTCGAGAAATTGGTTTTTGCCAGGCTGTTCTAGTCCGCCCGGGCGCTGCGCCTGCTTTTTTTTGGTGCCCGGTGGAACTTGTTCCCAGTCCGGTTGACATAATCAATCGCCGCAAAATCAGCGCTGCCCAGCCCCCGTTTGCGGAGCGATGATTTATTTTGCGCAGGGGCTTTACAACGGCAAAGCAAGGCATAGAATCGCGCCGCCTTTGGCCATGACCCTAATCGCAAAATGATTTCAACCAACCCGCAAACGCAGTCGATCAAAGTATGGGATATTCCGGTGAGGCTGTTTCACTGGCTGCTGGTGTTGGGCTTTGCCTTGTCCTACCTGACCGCCGAGGTGCATCTGCTTACTCTGCATGTCTGGCTGGCTTATGCCTTGGTCGCGCTGTTGTTGTTCCGCATTGTTTGGGGTTTTGCCGGCAGCCGCTATGCGCGCTTCAAGTCGTTCATCTTTTCACCGCAGGAAACCCTTTTATATGTGCGCTCGCTGCGCGGCGGCACCCCGCTGCATTACTACGGCCACAATCCGGCGGGTGCGCTGATGGTGTTCGCTTTGCTGGCCTTGCTGGCGGCGATTTTCACCTCCGGCCTGCTGACTTTGGGAACCGTCGATTTCGAGGGGCCGCTGTGGTTTCTGGCCAACCGGGTCGGCGACGACAGCGCCTATTTTTTTCGCCATAGCCATCACTGGCTGGTGAATTCCATTCTGGTCCTGATTCCGCTGCATCTGCTGGGCGTGGTGCAGGGGAGCATTCAGCACCGCGAGAATCTGCTGCGGGCGATGGTGACCGGAAGGAAGCGCAAGGTGTTGCATGAGTAGTCGCGGCGGGGAATTGTAAAGTGGTACCGGAGCTGTTTAAAAATTTTAAGGAGTGAGTTAAACATGAAGTCATATTGCATGGGCATGCTGGTGTGCTCGGCCTTGCTGGTTTGGGCTGGCGCGGCATCCGCCCATGAAGATTTGCCGCTTGATCTGTCATCCCCGGCGCAGGGATACGCGCAAAAGGCGTTGCCGCTGATGCTGGCCGAAAACGCCAGCGTGGTGCGCGCCAACGCCGTCCCCGCAGTTGCCGCGCAACCGGAATTCGATCCGCCCTTGCTGACCGGCAGCAATATGCACCTGGTGCTCGGCCTGGCCACCTTGGTCGGGGCTGCCGCCACTGCGGTCAGCCCGCCGGGCGACGATAACACCACCGGTCCGCGCAACCGGAATGGCTTTCACGGCACGGCAGGCAAGGTGACCGGCGTGCTCGCCGCCGCGACCGTGGCTTCCGGGTTTGTCGTGCACTGGAATGATTTCCACCTCGAAGACGGCTGGACTGATCCGGATAATTTGCACGTGATTCTGGGCGCGACAGGCGCTTCGATGCTCGGCTATGCGGTGCTCAAATCAGCCGGTTCATCCACTAAAACCAGCCATGCCGCACTGGCCGAATTGGGCGCGGTCGGTATGCTCATCGGCGTCAAGCTGACCTGGTAGGGGAAATCAACATGAAAAAACTTGTAGCCGCCGCGTGCGCGTTAAGCATGCTGTTGTCACCGCTGGCTTGCGCCACCCCGGAAAGCGATGCCCTGTTGCAGAAATACCAGAGTAAAGGCGCCGGCAAAGCCGATCCGGTCAAAGGGAAACAGAATTGGGAGCGCATTGTGGAAACAGATGGCGAGCAGATGTCCTGCGCCAACAGCTGCCACAACAGCGATTTTGCCAAGGACGGCAAACACCACAAAACCGGCAAAGTCATCAGGCCGATGTCGATGAAAGTGAATCCGGAGCGCTATACCAACATCAAGAAAATGGAAAAGTGGTTCAAGCGCAACTGCAATGACGCATGGGGGCGCGACTGCACCGCACAGGAAAAGGCCGATTTTCTCGCCTTCATGCTCGCCCAATAACTCAGGAGAATGATAATGCGATCCAAATTGAAGTCGATGTTGCTGATTACAGCGCTGGTCGTAACAGCGAGTCCGGCGCAGGCCGAAGAAAGTCTCTGGAGCTGGCTGGCCAATCCGTTCCGCCAGAAGGAATTCAATCCGGTCAGCAATGCGGCCTATCAGGAGGAATGCGGCGCCTGTCACTTCGCCTATCAGCCGGGTTTGTTGCCGGCGAAGTCGTGGGAGAAGTTGCTTGATGCCAAGGCGCTGGCCGATCACTTCGGCGAGAACGCCGAGCTGGATGCCGACACGCTGCAAGAAGTCCGAACCTTTGCGCTGGAGAATGCGGCGGACAAGTCGTATTACAAACGCGCGCGCAAGATCGCGGTGGCCACCGAAAACGAAACGCCGCTGCGCATCATCGAGGTGCGCTACATTAAACGCAAACACCACGAGATCCCCGAGAAAATGGTCAAGGGCAACAAGGACGTGAAATCGTTGAGCTACTGCGACGCCTGCCATACCCGGGCCGGGAAAGCCGTGTTCGACGCGGACACGGTGCGTATCCCCAACTATCCGGATTGGGATGATTGAGCAGCAACGGTAACCGGCAGAAAAAGGGCAGCTTGGGCTGCCTTTTTTTCTGCCGGGTTTGCCGCAAAAAATCCGCCCTAAAGCATATCGAGCGCCACTGCTTCCGCCACTTCGATGCCGTCCACCGCTGCCGACAATATCCCGCCCGCATAACCCGCGCCTTCGCCCGCCGGATACAGCCCCTTGAGGTTGATGCTCTGGAAATCAACCCCGCGCTTGACGCGCACCGGCGACGAGGTGCGCGTCTCGACGCCGGTTAGCACCGCATCGTCCATATCGAAGCCCGTGATCTGTTTGCCGAAGGCGGGCAGCGCCTCGCGGATGGCGGCGATGGCGTAGTCGGGCAGGGCGCTGGAGAGGTCGGTCGGCGTCACGCCGGGGGTGTAGGAGGGGATGACCTCGCCCAGATGAGTCGAGGGGCGGCCGGCCAGAAAGTCGCCGACGCGCTGCGCAGGCGCCGCGTAACTTTTGCCGCCCAACTCGAAGGCGCGCGTTTCCCACTTGCGCTGGAATTCGACACCGGCCAGCACGTCGCCCGGAAAATCCTCCGGCGTGATGCCGACCACGATGCCGCTGTTGGCGTTGCGCTCGTTGCGCGAATATTGGCTCATGCCGTTGGTTACCACGCGGCCCTCTTCCGAGGTCGCCGCCACCACCGTGCCGCCGGGGCACATGCAGAAGCTATAGACCGCGCGCCCGTTTTTTGCGTGGTGCACCAGCTTGTAATCGGCCGCGCCGAGTTGCGGGTTGCCCGCGTTGGCCCCGAAGCGCGCGCGGTCGATGACGGATTGCGGATGCTCGATGCGAAAGCCGATGGAGAAGGGCTTGGCCTCCATGAACACGCCGCGCCGGCGCAGCATCTCGAAGGTGTCGCGCGCCGAGTGTCCGACCGCCAGCACGACATGGCGGGTGGCGATGCGTTTGCCGTTCGCCAACAACACGCCGCGCACCTGGCCATCGTCGATTTCGATGTCCGTCACGCGGCTCTGGAAGCGGAACTCCGCGCCGAGTCTTTGCATGGCATGGCGCATCGTTTCTACCATGCCGACCAGACGGAAGGTGCCGATATGCGGATGGCTCACGTACAGGATTTCTTCCGGCGCGCCGGCCCGGACGAACTCGCTCATCACCTTGCGCCCGAGATGGCGCGGATCCTTGATCTGGCTGTAGAGTTTACCGTCGGAGAAGGTGCCCGCACCGCCTTCGCCAAACTGCACGTTGGACTCCGGATCGAGCTTGCCCTGGCGCCATAAACCCCAGGTGTCCCTGGTGCGTTCGCGCACTTCCTTGCCGCGTTCGAGGAGGAGGGGCTTGAAACCCATCTGCGCCAGCAACAGTCCGGCGAACAGGCCGCATGGCCCGCTGCCGATGACCACGGGACGTTCCGGCAAATCCTGCGGCGCCTGCGCCACGTTGCGGTAGCGCATGTCCGGCGCCGGGCCGACATGCGGGATGTTCTGCGCGAGCAGCGCGGCTTCGTTGCGTACTTCAACATCCACGGTATAGACCAGCATGATCGCGTTTTTCTTGCGCGCATCATGACCGCGCCGGAAGATCGAAAAGTCCAGCAGTTCCGAGGCGGCGATGCCCAATCGCTTGAGGATCGCGGCCTTGAGATGGTCGGCAGGATGGGTGAGCGGCAGGCGGATTTCGGTGAGGCGGAGCATCCCGCTATTCTACCCGAGGAGAACTGCGTTATTCTTACGGCCTTCCATCAGAGGCAATCATGGCCAAGGCAAAAACGATTTATTCCTGCACCGAGTGCGGCGGGCAATCGCCCAAATGGCAGGGCCAGTGTCCGCACTGCGGCGCGTGGAACACGCTGGTCGAGACCGTGGCGGAAGCGCTGCCGGCGGCAGGCAAGAACCGCTACAGCGCGCTGGCGGCATCGGGCCGGTTGCAGCAACTGGCCGAAGTCGAAGCGAGCGAAGTGTCGCGCACGCCGACCGGCATCGCCGAGTTCGACCGGGTGCTGGGCGGCGGGCTGGTGGACGGCGGCGTGGTGCTGATCGGCGGCGATCCCGGCATCGGCAAATCCACCTTGTTGTTGCAGGCTCTGGCCCACCTCTCGACGAACCGGAAAGTCCTCTATGTCAGCGGCGAAGAGTCGGCGCAGCAGATCGCGCTGCGCGCCAAACGCCTCGACCTCAATGCGCGCGAAGTGCATTTGCTGCCGGAAATTCAACTGGAAAAGATCCAGGCCGTAGTCGGCCGAGAGCAGCCGGACGTGGTGGTGATCGACTCCATCCAGACCGTGTATTCCGAACAGTTGACGAGTGCCCCCGGTTCGGTGGCGCAGGTGCGCGAATGCGCGGCGCAACTGACGCGGCAGGCGAAGAGCAGCGGCGTCACCATCATCCTCGTCGGCCACGTCACCAAGGAGGGCGCGCTGGCCGGGCCACGCGTGCTGGAGCACATCGTGGATACCGTGCTGTATTTCGAGGGCGACACGCATTCCAGTTTCCGCCTCATCCGCGCGTTCAAGAACCGCTTCGGCGCGGTGAATGAGCTGGGCGTGTTCGCCATGACCGAGAAGGGGCTGCGCGAGGTGAGCAACCCGTCCGCGCTGTTCCTGTCGCAGCACGGCGCGCAGGTGGCCGGCTCGTGCGTGATGGTGACGCAGGAAGGCACGCGCCCCTTGCTGGTGGAGATTCAGGCCTTGCTCGACGACGCGCATTCGCCCAGCCCGCGCCGCTTGTCATTGGGACTGGAACAGAACCGGCTGGCCATGCTGCTCGCCGTGCTGCATCGCCACGCCGGCATCGCCTGCTTCGATCAGGATGTGTTCATCAACGCGGTGGGCGGGGTGAAGATCACCGAACCGGGCGCCGACCTTGCCGTGCTGCTTGCCATCGTTTCCTCCCTCAAGAACAAGCCGCTGCCGGAAAAGATGGCGGTGTTTGGCGAAGTCGGTCTGGCGGGCGAAGTGCGCCCGGTACAGCGCGGTCAGGAGCGTTTGAAAGAAGCCGCCAAACTCGGTTTTACCCACGCCATCATTCCCAAGGCCAATTCCCCCAAACACAAGATCGAGGGCATGACGATCATCGCGGTGGAGCGCGTGGAAGAGGCAGTGCAAAAACTGCGCTGAAAGAGCGCGCGAAGGAGATTAAAAATTCAGCATTTTTGCTTTAGGACAAACCCGGCAAACCCGTTGATTTTGCGGGCCGGAAGGGGGTACGGCGCGGTTTGCATCGCGCCGTGCGGCATATTACAATCCGTGCGCAACAAGCTGGAGTTCAATCGCAAGCGTGTTTTGCGATCCTGGATTCAGCGCCCGCCCGAGTGCCTTGACAAGGATGTATTTTGAACCAGATTTCTGAAATTAAACCGCCTCTGTCGGCAACCCCGACGGAGAGTTCACTATTTCTGCGCCGCGCAGATTTTGCCACGCTGGCTGAGGCACTGGATTACGCGGCGCAAGGCGAAACTGGCGCGAACTTCTATTCCGGCGGCGGGAAACTTGTTGCAGTGCTGCCGTATCGCGAGCTTCGCCAGCAGGCACTGACGCTTGCCCGGCGCCTGCTCTCGCTCGGTTTGCAGCGTGGCGCGCGGGTTGCCGTGGTAGCGGATACCAATCCCGACTTCCTGCGTTTCTTTTTTGCCTGCCAATATTCCGGTCTGGTGCCGGTGGCGCTGCCCGCCGCAGTCAATCTTGGCGGACATTCGGCATATGTGGCGAAGCTGCGTGGCTTGCTGCGCGGTTGTAGTGCTTCGGTGGCGGTGTCGTCGGCTGATTTTTCCCGTTTTCTTGACGAGGCGGCCGAGGGAATGGGGCTCGCTTTTGTCGGAACACCGGACGCATTCCGGGCCTTGCCGGAAACCGATACCGAGCTTAAATGCAGCGGCCCGGATGAAATTTCCTACTTGCAATACACCTCCGGCAGCACCGGTTTCCCGCGCGGAGTAATCATTAAGCAACGGACCGTGATGGCCAACCTGTTCGGGGTGGTGAATCACGGCATTGATATGCGCGCCGATGATCGCTGCGTATCGTGGCTGCCGTTTTATCACGACATGGGGTTGGTCGGTTGCATGCTGGCCCTGGTCGCTACGCAGCGCTCGATTGACTACATCGACACGCGCGATTTTGCCATGCGTCCGCGCCGCTGGCTGGAGCTGATGAGCAGCACGCGGGCAAGCATCGCATTCAGTCCGCCGTTTGGTTACGAATTGTGTTCGCGCCGGATTCGCGCCGAGGATGTGGCGCGCTACGATCTTTCCTCCTGGCGCGTGGCGGGTATCGGCGCTGAGCCGATACGCGCCGAGACGCTCGAGCGGTTTGCCGATCTGTTGGCGCCGGCGGGATTTGATCCGCTCGCCTTTGTGCCGAGCTATGGCATGGCGGAAAGCTCGCTGGCGATCAGTTTCATGCCGTTGCAGCATGGCGTTGTGGTTGACTGGATTGATGCCGACGACCTGGCGGAAAATCTGCGGGCGACTCCGGTGGAGCCGGGCAAGGGAGCCGGTTTTGTGCGCTGCGGCGTGGCAATGCCCGGCCATGAAGTTGAAATTCGCGACGAACAGAACAAGCCGCTGCCAGATTTCCATGTCGGGTTGATCAAGGTGCGCGGGCCGAGCGTGATGTCCGGCTATTTTGAATTGCCCGAGGAAACACGGCAGGCTTTGTCACCGGACGGCTGGCTGGATACCGGAGATATCGGGTATTTGGTGGACGGCAACATCGTGGTAACCGGCCGCCACAAGGACATGCTGATCATCAACGGGCGCAATATCTGGCCGCAGGATATCGAACGCATCGTTGAGCGCCAGCCCGAATTGCGTTCTTTGGATGCTTCGGCTTTTTCCGTGGCGGGACCGCAGGGAGATGAGATTGCGGTGGTCGTGGTGCAATGCAATATCACCGATTCGGCGGTGCTGGATATCCTCACCCGGCGGCTGCATCGCGAGATTCACGAGGAAATCGGGATTGGCTGCATCATCGAATTTGTGCCGCGCCACACGCTTCCGCGTACATCATCCGGCAAGCTGTCGCGCTCGGGCACCAGAGTCGATTTTCTGCGCAGACGCGAACAGGAAGCGAAGCAATTTCAACTCGCGGCCTCCGCTGGTAACGAGGCTGCCGTCATCATGCCGGATATTCCGCCGGTAATTGATTCGCGCGCGATCAAAGCGGGTGAGGACACTTCAGGCGCAGTGCAAACTGCCCGTTCCAGGAATCCTGTCGCTTGAGCAATCATCCCAAGCTTGCCCTTACCGGCGCGACCGGATTTGTCGGCACGACACTCCTGACACACCTGACTGCTGCGGGATGGCATGTGCGCGCCCTCTATCGGCCGCGCAAGGGTCGCGTTCCCCCTAAGTTGCCCGGGGTGGAATGGGTGCCCGGAGACCTCGAAGACGATGCCGCGCTCGATACGCTGGTGACGGGCACCCTGGCGATTATTCACTGCGCCGGCGCGGTGCGCGGGGTTAGCCGTGCCGATTTTGACCGCGTCAACGAACATGGCGCGCGGCGTGTTGCGCAGGCTGCGGCGCGCCAGAAGGAGATGCCGCGGTTTTTGCTGATTTCCTCGCTGGCCGCCCGTGCCCCGGAACTTTCACACTATGCCGCCAGCAAATGGCGCGGTGAATGCGCGATCAAGGAGGTGGCGGAAGATTTGCGCTGGACCGTGCTGCGCCCGCCTGCGGTGTTCGGTCCGGGGGATCGCGAGATGCTGCCGCTATTCCTCTCCATGGCCAGGGGTTTTGCCCCGCTTCCCGTTGGCGGGAGGCGCTGTTTTTCGCTGATTTACGTCGAAGATTTGGCCGCTGCTGTAGTAAAATGGCTGGCGGCCGACACCGGTTACGGTGAGACTTTTGAGCTGGATGATGGTTGCCCGGGCGGTTATGACTGGGAGTCGGTGCTGGATATTGCCGGACGCGTGTTGCGCGATGGTGCTCCGGTGCGTCGCCTGCCCATTCCCGTTGGCATGCTAAATTTTGCGGCATTGCTCAATGTTTGGAGTGCCCGATTATTTGGATATGCGCCGATGTTGACGCCGGGAAAAATCAGGGAAATCACCCATCCGGATTGGGTGTGCAACGGCGAGAATTTCACCCGGGCGATTGGTTGGCATCCCGAGTTCAGCCTTGAACGCGGCCTCGCCAAAACTTTCGGCAAGAACACAGAGAAGTAATAAAGAGGGTTTATCATGGAATACAAGGACATTCTTGCTCAGCTTTATGAAGAGCTGGCATCTTTTACCCACGGGCGCGTGGCGGTCAACGAGGAAACCGAATTGGCGGGGCAGCTCGATTTGGACTCGCTGCAGATCATGAACTTGCTGCTGTTCATTGAAGACCGTTTTGACATTTCCATTCCGGTAAGCATTCTGCCCGACATTAAAACCGTCAAGGATCTTGCCATCCAGGTTGAAAAACTTATCCAATCGAGTGAAGCGTAATGGGGATTTTTGATAAATTTCAGAATCTGGCGGCTACCCGCCAGCAACTTGAAGCGCTGGAGATCAACCCGTTTGGCGTTCAGATCGAGAAAATCATCTCGCCGACCGAGGGTTTGATTCACGGCCGGCCAACCATCCTTGCCGGGACCAATAATTATCTGGGTCTTACTTTCGATCCGGATTGCATTGCCGCCGCGCGCACCGCGCTGGAGCACGAGGGCACCGGCACCACCGGCTCGCGGATGGCCAACGGCAGCTACTCCGGGCACCGCAAGCTGGAGCAGGAAATTGCCGGGTTTTACGGTAAACGCGATGCAATCGTCTTTTCCACCGGCTACCAGGCCAATCTCGGGATACTGTCGGCACTGGCCGGGCCGGATGATGTGGTATTGCTCGATGCGGATTGCCATGCCAGCATCTACGACGGCTGTCGTCTGGGTGGAGCCGAGATCATTCGGTTTCGCCATAACAACCCGGAAGACCTGGCGAAGCGTATGCGGCGCCTCGGCAAGCGTGCGGCGGATGCCCTGATACTGGTGGAGGGCATTTACAGCATGCTCGGCGATCGCGGGCCACTCAAGGAAATCGCGGATGTAAAACGCGAATTTGGCGGCTATCTGATGGTCGATGAAGCGCACTCGCTCGGGGTGCTGGGCGAAAAAGGTTGCGGCCTGGTAGAGGAACTGGGCCTGCTTGACGACGCGGATTTTATCGTTGGAACCTTCAGCAAGAGTTTGGGCGGAGCCGGCGGTTTCTGCGTGAGCAGCGTGCCGGAACTTGAATTGATTCGCTACTCGAGCCGCCCTTATATCTTTACCGCCTCGCCCTCTCCGGCGACCATCGCATCGACCCGCTGCGCACTGCGCAAGCTGGAGGCGGGGACCCACCTGCGCCAGCGTCTGCACGACAACGCGCAGCGCCTGCATGATGGCCTAAGCGCACTGGGCTATAAACTGGGAGCTCCTCCCAGTCCGGTGATTGCCGTCGTGATCGATGGGGTTGCCGAGGCGCTGCAATTCTGGAACAACCTGTTGCAGCGCGGCGTTTATGTCAACCTGATGCTGCCACCGGCCACTCCGGACGGCGTGTCGCTGATCCGTTGCAGTCTCAGTGCGGCGCACACGACCGAACAAATCGATGCGGTTTGTGCCGCATTCGCGGAGCTGCGGGCGCAGGCGTAAAACGCTGCGGCAGACTGCCGAAGGTTGAATCCGGCGGCCGGCTCCTTTGCCGGCCGCTTTGCTTTTAGGCAAACAAATTTCCGCTGCGACACCATCCCGCCGGATTGGGTTAGACGCTGGCAACAGGAAACGCGCGTGAGCAAATCCCACCATAAAGACAAATTGAACGAACCCGGGCCGATGCGCCGGGTATTGCGCAATTTCGGTTACCTGTTTCGTGGCAGGGCGATTGCCGCCGTGATGTCGCTGGGCGCCACCACCCTGATGGCGCGCGCGCTGGGCCCCGCCGAGTTCGGGCTGGTAGCGATGATCCAGGCCTATGCCTTGCTGCTGCGCGGCCTGCTCAACTTTCAGCCGTTTGAAGCCGTGGTGCGTTATGGCGTGCCGGCGCACGACGCCAACGATACCCGCGGACTACGCCGTTTGATCAAAGTCTGTCGCCGCGTGGACCGTCGAGCCAGTCTTGTCGCCACGGCTCTCGCCATCATCGCGGCACCTCTCATCGGCCCGTCGCTCGGCATGGACCGCGACCATGTCATGTTGCTGGCCGCTTACAGCCTGGTGCTGCTGACGACCGGCAATGGCACTGCCAACGGAATTTTGCGACTGTATGACCAGTTTGATGCCCTTGGCAGGCAGATGGCCATTGGCCCGGTCATCCGCTTTTGCGGGGTAACGGTTGCCTGGTGGTACGACAGCACGCTGGCAGTCTTTGTGGCGATTCTGGCGGTCGCTTACGCCTCTGAAAATATTTATCTGAGCTGGCGCGGTCGGCATGAATATCGCAAGCGTATTGGCCGGCCGCCGGAGGGTGAAACGGTGCGCGATGCAAGATTGTCGGAATTCCCCGGATTGCGCCATTTCCTGTGGGTGACTTACTGGCAGTCGAACATTGACATTGCCTACAAGTACGCATCCATCATGCTGGTCGGATATCTGTTGGGGCCAGCCGAAGCGGGCCTGCTGCGGCTGGTGCGCGAGCTTTCCAGCGTGCTATCCAAACCCTCCGCGCTGATTCGCCAGGTGGTTTTTCCGGATCTGACACGAAGCTGGAATCAGGGCAGCGATGCATTCAAACATGTTACCTATCGCACCGCCCTGGCTAGCGGCGGTTTTGGTTTGCTGTTCGTGCTGGTGAGTTATGTTTTTGGTGACGCGCTGCTGAACACACTGCTCGGCAAGGATTTTGCGGTGGCGGCCCCGATACTTACCTTGATGCTGCTGGCTGCCAGTTTTGACCTCGCCACAGCCCCCCTGCGTGCCGCAGCCTACGCCACCGGCAATGCGGGCAAAGTGTTGCTGGTAAACGCGGTGACCACGCTTATCTACATCGTCCTGTTCGTGCTGCTCACCCTGTGGATTGGCCTGATCGGCGCGGGGTTCGCGGCGTGCGTTGCCGCCGCGTTGCCGCCGCTGTTTATGCTGCTGCTGATCCGGCGGAGCAGTCGCGGCAAAAAAGCGTGAGCGCGGTCGTTACTGGGACGGGAAAGTTACCTTCTTACCTGCCCGCATCGGTCGTAACGATCGGCTGTGCAAGATTCGGCTGGTCATTGCAACGAAGCAGGCCCGCTTGCGGGCGCACCCACTGCAGGGTCTTGCCAAACAGCGGCATCCCCACATAAGCCCTGATCCGCAGCGAGCCGTCCTGCAACAGGCTGATCGTGCTGTCGAGGATTTTGCCGCTGGCGGGATTGTATATTTTGCCCTTGCTCCAGGTATTTTTCTTTGTCTGCCGGAAACCGTTCAACACTTTTAACCCGCACAGAGGGCGCTGGCGCAAAGTCGAGTTCGAATTTTTTATGTCGCGCTTGGGGAGACCGTTGGCCGTAACCGCCTTCTTCAACCAAACGATGCGCCCGCATAAATCACCGCCGCAATCCTCGATCAATACGGCCACCTTTTGTTTTTCGCTCAATTTGTGGTCAACCCACAGTCCGGAGATATCGCGCGTATCCCGCGTTTCTGCCGTGGCGGGCGCGGACAGCGCCAGGGCGAAAGACAGAAAAATAAGCAAGCGCGCCAAATTCATATTAAACATCCGCAAACAAACCCGTCACTATCATGGGTGAACGAAACAGGCACGAAGCGGGGGACTTTGCCTGCCCTCACCACGACCCACCAACCAGCACGCCGCCATTCTTGCCGTCAACCCAGGGGGTCAGTTGCACTTTGTCGTCGAACGCGTCGGTGAAAAACCAGCCGCTGGCTGTTCCCAGTGTTGCACCGGCTGCCACATCCCACCAATGGTGTTTGCGGGCAGCGACACGGGCAACGCCGGTCAGCGTCGCCACGCCGTAGGCGGGGAAGCCGTATTCCCAGCCGTAGCGGCGGTGCAAGGTTGTCGCCGAGGCGAAAGCCACCGTGGTGTGTCCGGAAGGAAAGCTCTTGTCGTCGCTGTGGTCGGGGCGCTGTTCGTGGATCGTCGCTTTAAGCCCCTGCGAGATGCCGCTTGCAACAAAGCCGCTCAACGCCGCCTGCCCCAGTCCCTGCCAGTCGCCACGCAGGGTGGGAGTAGCCACGGCAGCACCAATGGTGAGAGCAAGACCGACATCGCTGATGTCAGCCCAGGTCTTGTTGTCATTGGCATGGGCAGCCGGGTAGATGCCGAGGGTCAAAGTCAGGGCTAGCAGCAAAGAGCGAAATGTCATCGTTAATTCCTTCACATCGGTTATTCGGCGGCGCGAAAAAATCCGACCCGGACGCGGAATTTTACCCTACTATTTCGCATATTGAGGTGCCAATGGAGTGGGCGTCCAGGATAACGTCCATGTCTGTTAAAACCCCGCCGATTGAAACTTTTCCGGTTGAAACTTTATCTCCAGTGAAGCCTTTGCAAACTCATAGCGCGCGTGCCGTATCCGCAGGGTGCTTGCTCTTGCTTACGGGCGTCTGCGCCTGGGGTTTTATGCTAACCCGATCAGGCCCCGCGCTCTTCGATCAGCCTCTGCTGTTATGGTTCCGCGCGGGCGATGATTCCGCACGACTGTCCGGCCCGGAATGGATCGGCACGCTTTGGCATGGCTTGACCCGGCTGGGCGATACCCTCCCGCGCCTGCTGTTGGCCGGCGGGATGATCGTCGCCCTGGGGCTTTTGCATCGCTGGCGCAGTGCCTTGTTCGTTGCCGGGGTTTTATCCAGCGGTATCGGCTTATCAAGCGCCATCAAACATTGGGTGGGGCGGCCGCGCCCCGATCTGGTCGCCCATCTGGATCATGTTGGCTCGCAAAGTTTTCCCAGCGGCCACGCCCTCAACAGCACCCTGTTCTATCTGGTTGCGGCGTTGCTGTTGGCGGATTTTTTGCGCGGGCGCGTCGCGCGTTGGGGGGTGTATTTCGCGGCGACCGGCCTGATTTTGGCGACCGGCATCTCGCGCATCGCGCTCGGCGTGCATTATCCGAGCGATGTGATTGCCGGCTGGCTCATCGGCGTTGCCTGGTTCGGACTGTGGTTTTCATTAACCCGGCGTTATTGGCCGCGCGCACTTCCGTAGTCGGAATGAACTTTTTCACGGGGCTGTTGCTACAATGCCCGTTTTGATCCGGCGCACAGGGAAGAAAAGATGATACACGCACGCAACATTGGACAATCCGCGGCAGCTCCATCGGCGGAGGCCGACCCGGCGGTGTCTCCGCTTGCGGCGTCACGCACCCCGTTGCGCCTGGGGGTTGTGCTCAATCCCGGCAGCGGGGCAAATCTGAAATCACCGGGGGTGATGCGACGGGTGCTGGAGGCCCATCCGCAGATTCCTTTCCGTGAAGTATCGGATCCCGCCTCGGTGGAACGCGCACTGGATGAGTTGTCGACCGATGACATCGACACGCTGGTTGTCAGCGGCGGGGATGGCACGGTGCAAGCGGTGCTCAACACACTGCTCGGATGCAAACCTTTTCGCACCATGCCGCGACTGGCGCTTCTGCATTCCGGCACGACCAACATGAACGCCGCGGATGCGGGATTTGGCGGCCGCCCCGAGCGCGCGCTGGCCGGCCTGATCGAGCGTGCCGGGTTGGGGTTGGCCGGATTTGAAACAACTCAACGCCATATCATGCGAATCGACCGGGGTGCGGGGAGGCGTGCAATTTATGGCATGTCATTTGGTGCCGCCGCAATTTATCAGGGGGTGCATTACTGCCGAAGCAAAGTGCATACCATGGGTTTGCGCGGGGAAATCGGTCCGGGCATTGCGCTGTTGCGCTTTGTGGTGGCCCTGGCGCGCGGCGAGCACGGGATTGCCGCGCCGGTTCCAATGAGCATGGTGATCGACGGCCTCAAGCATCCCGCCGCGGACTGTGGGATTCTGCATGTCACCACGCTGGACAGACTGTTTCTGGGGATGCGCCCGTTCTGGGGAGAGGAGTCCGCGCCGCTGCGCCTGACCTGTGTGCGTTCACATCCGCGCTATTTGTTGCGCGCGCTTCCCGGCTTGTTGCGCGGTCGCCGCAACCGTTGGATTACGCCGGAAAACGGCTATATCAGCCATAACGCGCAGCGGCTCGAATTCAGTTTCGATGACCAGTTTGTCGTGGACGGAGAATTTTTTTCGACCGAGCCGGGTTATCCGCTGGTGATCGCTGACGGTGGCGCGCTTGATTTTTTAACCGCGCATCGCCGTTGATGCCGCCTGGTCAAGCGCGTGGCAGCACCGTTTCGATTGCCTGCAATGCGGTGTCCAAAACTTCCGCATACGGGGCGCGCGCATCGATCTCGACAATCTTTGCGCCGTTGAAATTCAGGCGCGGCATAACCGAAATTTTATCCCGCAGTTCCTCCATTGCGTGGTCTGGTTTGCGCCCGTGCGCCGTTTCCGCGTCGATATTCAGGCGAATCACCAGCGTCGGCAGATACCCGGCCATCAGCGCATAAAGTTGCCATTCGCGTGCCACCAATTTGCGCACCAGCCGGTTATGGGTCGGGTCATCATCAAGTCCGGGGCCGTCGTAACGGAAACCGTAGATTTCCGCCTGCGGATAACGGTCGGCGATGACAATGACACCGTCTTGTGCCAGGTGGATCACCCGGCGCAATTGCCTCAATCGCCACAGGGAAAGCAGATGCATGATCAGCGCGGTCCCGGTGCCGGGTAGTTTTTTACGGGTGTCCTGGGCGCGTTGTGCCTTGTTCGCCAGATAGTGCTCAAGCCTGATGCCAATAAGGGGAAGCTGCTTGATTTTTTCGCCCATTTCCCCCGATACCAGCCCCAGATAGCGCCTTTCAGCCGGGCCCCGCTGACGCAGATTGGCCAGCAAATCCGCTGTGAGGGTGGATTTTCCCGTGCCATCGCAACCGATGATAGCGATTACCCCGGGCAGGATGAGCGGGGGCGTGGCGGATGGGAGCGTTGTGTCGGGCATGGCAGGTTTTTTGCGCGGCGCGGCCGCATGGTTGGAATTATTTTTTGTTGGCATGATGAAAAGATAGCATGGGACACTTCAAAAAATGACGGTTGCGGGATCAGGCACAAGGCGCACGATGGCGTCAGCCGATCAGGCATTTCTCTTGCCGAGGGCGGCCTCAATGGCATGCAAGGACGCATCCAGAACTTCCGCATAAGGATCGCGCCCGTCCAGATCGAGAATGGTTGCACCGTTAAAGTGCAGGGTCGGGATTACGCTTGTCTTGTCGCGCAACATCGACAATTTGTGGTCCGGCTTGCGCGCATGTGCTGTGTCCGCGTCGATATTAAGCCGAATCACCAGCGTCGGCAGATGGCTCGCCATCCATTGGTACAGACGCAACTCGCGCGCAGCCAGTTTGCGCGCCAGCCAACTCTCCGCTTTTACCGCCCCGAGGCCGGTCCCGTCGAAGTAAAAGCCGGGGACTTCGGCTTGCGGGTAGCGGTCGGTGATGACGATTACCCCGCCCCTGCACAAGCCCAGCAGACGATGAAATTTGTGCGCGCGCCAGCGCGAAAGCAAATAAATCACCAGCGTGGTCAGCGTGTCCGGGGCCGCTTCCTTTTTGCTGTGCGCCCGTTCCGCCTTGCGCGCCAGATAACGCGCGAATGCAGCGCCCACTACCGGCAAGCTTCTAATCCAGTCGGCAATATTGCCCGAGGACTGTCCGAGGTAGAGCCATTCAACATGGTTTTTTTCGCTTAAACGGGCGAGAAGATCGGCGGTCAGGGTGGACTTGCCGGAACCGTCACAACCGACCACCGCAATCACCCCCGCCAGCGGCCGGCGCGGCAGGGAAGATTGCGGATACCGCTGTAATTCTATTTGGTTTGTTTCCATGTTGATCGGATCGTAAATTGAATTTGATCTTGGCCAGCGCCGAGGATACGGGACATTTATTCCCCGGGCAGTATCTGGCTAAAGCGTGCAATCCGCCCAGTTGTTCGGCGTCTCGAACAGGCGCACGCGCACCAGGCGCAAGTGATTGCCGAAGGTGTCGCGGTAAGCCTCATGCAGCAGGTCGAACGCGATCCGCGCCAGGTTCTCCGCCGTCGGCACCGCCTCCAGCACAACAGTCTTGTGATCCGGCAGCGTCTGCAGAAAATCCAGCACCACTTTGTCCTTGCGCCAGACCAGAAAGGCGTGATCCCACGCATCCACCACGCGTTCCCTGGCGATGCGCTTCACGTCCGAGAAATCCATCACCATGCCCTGTTCCGACACGCCTTCGGCAGTGATGACATCGCCCGCCAGGGTGATCTCTATGGCATAGCGGTGGCCGTGCAGATGTTTGCACTGGCTGGTGTGGTTGGGGATGCGGTGGCCGGCATCGAATTCCAGCCTTCGGGTGATCTGCATGATGCGTGTCTTGAAAAAAGTGGCGCGGATTATAGCCTGAATGACGCGACGGCACGTTTGAAGGCCTGTTGCGTTGCGGCTTCGTTGCGCGGTTCGTAGCGCAGGCCGATATAGCGCGCGGCGAGGTCGTGGATGTTATCGGCGATCTCCGGCCGTGCTGCGGCGACACGATCCGCGTAGTCCTGCGGCCCCTCGTGCGGTGCGCGCGGCAATCCCGCTTTTCCCAGTTTGCGGCACAGTTTCAGCCAGGCCGTCTGCACCGGATCGCGGCTGCGCACCGCCAGCCGGCGCAACAGAATGAGGGTGAACAGGCCGACCAGGATGAAGATGCCCGCCAGCATGTTGAGCGCCATCTTTTGCCAGGTGATATCCTCCATGCCAAGGCGGGTGAGGAAAGCGAACTGTGTTTCCGGGTTGTAGCCCAGTACCCACTGGTTCCACCGGTTGGCCAGTGCATCCCAGTTGAAGCGCAACTCGCGCAGCCATTGCGGCGGATTGCGCGCCATGAACGGCAGGATGGCAGGATTGTTGACGGCGGCGGAGAGGCCGGACTGGATGCGCGCGGGGGCGATGGCGGCGGTGGGGTCGTAACGCACCCAGCCGCGCTCACGCAACCATACCTCGGCCCACGCATGGGCATCCGACTGCCGCACGATGTGGTAATTGCCCAGCGCGTTATATTCGCTGCCCTGATACCCGGTCACCACGCGCGCCGGGATGCCGGCGGCGCGCAGCAGGAACACGAAACTGCCGGCGTAATGCTCGCAGAACCCTTGTCTGGTCTGGAACAGGAATTCGTCGATGCCGTTGGCCCCGAGCAGCGGCGGCTCCAGCGTGTATTCGAAGCCGCCCTGATTGAAGTGACTCAATGCGGCGCGAACAATGGCGGCATCATCGCGCGGGTATTGCGCGCGCCACTCTTCCGCCAGTTCGCGCGTCTGCGGGTCGAGGCCGCGCGGCAGGGCGAGCGCGCGCCGCAGTTGCTGCGGCGGTTCGTTCGGATTGGCTCGGTAGCTCAAATACGAACTGGCCTGATAGCGCAGGCGCGCATTCACCGGATTGCGGCTCAGCCACTGGAAGTCCGGCGTGACATCGGCGGCGATGGAAAGCTTGCCGGGCATGTCCAGCGCGAACAGCCAGCGTTTGTTGTGCGGCTCCAGCGTGACCACGTAGTCCGCCGGATGGCTTGCGTCATGGAGTGTCGGTGCCTGCGGGGTGGCGTTAAATCCGCGCGTCCAGGTGATGCCGTCAAAATCCCACAGCACCGGCCCGCGCCAGTACATTTGATCGCGCGGCGGTATGCGACCGTCGAAGGTCACGCGGAACGCCACCGCATCGTTCAGCGACAGTTTGCTCATGCTGCCCGGCGACATGCTCTCCGACAGACCGCTGCTGGCGTAGGCGTCCTGCGGCAATCCCCACAGCGGGCCCTGCACGCGCGGGAACAGCACGAACAGGATCAGCGACAACGGGATGGCCTGCAGCAGCAGAACGCCGGCGATGCGCAGGCGCGGTTTGAAACCGAGCGAGCCGGTCTGCATGTGCACCCAGGTCGCCATGATCGCCAGCAATGTAAACAGCATGTATAGCGCGATGGGGATGCTCTGCGAATAGAAAAAATTGGTGATGATGATGAAGCAGGACAGATAAACCAGCACCATGGCATCGCGCGGCGCGCGCAGTTCCAGCAGTTTTAGTGTGGACAACAGAATCAGCAGGGTAACGCCGACCTCGCGCCCGAACAGCGAGCGGAAGGCGAGCGCGATGGCGGCGACGCTAACCAGCGCAATCCCCAGCAACAGCCAGCGCGGCGGCAATCTGCTGCCAACTCGCGCCAGGTACCCCCGCCACAGCAGCAGCGCCGCGCATTCCGCACTGACCCACAGCGGCAGATGCCCGGCATGCGGGGCGCTGACCAGCAGGATACAGGCGATCAGACCGTAGATGAGCGGGGCGGTGAGTTTCATCGCGCATCCGTTTCGAACAACGCCAACGCGCGCAGGCATTCCGCGCGATGCGACGGCCCGTGCTGCGGCGGCAATTCAAGACCGGGCAAACGCAGACCGTACATCAGTCCACGCGCCTCGGCATCCAGCACCCAGCGTGTGAGCAGTTCCAGTTTTCTTTCCTGTGCGATGTTGGGTAACTGTATCCAGTCCAGCCACAGTTGCTGTCCCTGTTGCGCGGAAAACTGCTTCACCTGCAAGCCTTGTTCGCGTGCCAGCGCCTTCCACGCGATGCGCGGCATCGCATCGCCCGCCACATAGTTGCGCAGCCCGGAAAAATCTTCGTCACCGGTTGCCATTGTTTTGCCCGCACCCTCCTGCGCCGAGGTGGCAGGCAAAGGTTGCGGCGCGGCGGGCCTGGGATAGACCAGCGCCCGCACGTCGAAATGGATATAGCTCCACGCGTGAAAAAGACCGAGCGGGAAACGGGTGTAGAGCGGCAATCTGCCACTGTCCAGCCAGCCGCGGCGGGTGGCCGGGATGGCAAGTTCGACCGGGGTGGAACTTAGCGCAGGCAGGTCGAACACGGTCTCGTGACCCTCGTCATCATGCAGATGGATCTGGTGGCGGGCCAGATTGCCGGGGTTGTTGAAATGAAAAACGAAGCGCGCCTGCTCTCCCGCGAATACCGGCTCGATATGACCGGCATGGATCTCCAGTTGTGCCAGATTGCGGAACGCGTACAGCATCGACAAACCGCCGGTGGTGGCGAGCAGGAAGGTGAGCACATAGCCCAGGCTCAAGTTGTAATTGATGTCGCCCAACAGCATCAGGATCAACACGAAAACAAACGCCAATCCCTGGCGGGAGGGCATGATGTAGATGCGGCGCTGGTTGAGCACCAGCGTGCCGCGCTCGACGGTGCGGCGGAAGGCCCAGTTGCGGAATTTTTGTTTAAATGCGCCGAGCACGTGCGGAAGGACTATTTTCCGAACAGTTTTGCAAGCACTGCATCCCGCGTTGTGCCGTGGTGCGCGGCTACCTCGGCGAGGATGGCAGCCAGCGTGCCGATGCGGAGCGGGTCGTGCATGGGAATGGTGAGGTGATGCGCTTCCGGCGATGGGCAAGTCAAACGCACATGGCTGCCGGTTTGCCGGGTGGGCTGATAACCGAGTTGCTCCAGGGATTTGATGAGTTGCGCGCCAGTCAGATTGCGGGGCAGCTTCATACCGCGACCAACTCCTCGCGCGTGAAATGCAGGCGGATGACCCTGGGTGTATTGCCTTCATTGAAATGGCATTTGACCGCATCGCGCACTTGCCGGTGCAAGCTTTCGATGTCGTCCGCCTCCGTGAAGATGGACTCGCCCAACGC
>Ga0210015_1000949_pt1 | contig 29344 bp, 28 predicted proteins | sample CryGeymeta201522_FD_185471 | JGI IMG/M metagenome (GOLD analysis project Ga0210015, IMG submission 185471) | Groundwater microbial communities from Crystal Geyser aquifers in Utah, USA - Crystal Geyser metaG 2015-22 (SPAdes) (version 2) | ecosystem: Environmental > Aquatic > Deep subsurface >... | reverse complement strand
AAAGAACAAAGTGCTGAATAGTTACGATTTTACAACCTTAAACGTACAGTTTCTTTAACGGAAGGATCTTGCCCTATGTCGAGGGATGAGCAAGACGATGGTTTGGCCCATCGCATCGAAGAAACCTTGATTGCACGTGAAAAAGAGCGCCGGGAAATTTTAGCGGCTCACCCCAAGGACACCGTGCTTGTGCCCGCGAAAAAATCCCGTAAAGGCCTTAGTTTTGCTCTCTTGACCCTGGGTTTTGTCCTCGGCGGACTCATCGGGGCCCTCTGCTATATGCTGCTGCCTGCCCCCCAGGCCACGGCTTCGTCAGCGCCAAGCCCGGCGGTGTCTGCCAGCAATTTGCTGGTTGAGGCGGATCGCCTGTTGGTGGCTGGCCAAAATGATGCCGCGCGCTCAACTTATCTTACTGCTCTCCGCCAGAACCCCGATTCCGTTCAGGCCTATAATAACCTCGCGGTTCTCTACGCGGCTGAAGGGAATTTACCCCAGGCACGAGAACAATTAGATCGTGCGTTGAACACCAGCCCCGCTTACCAGGCGGTGCACGAAAATATTGCACGGGTTTATGCCGGCATGGCACGAAACAGCTATGGCAAGGCCTTGCAGTTGCGTGAAGAAGCTGCCCCGGTTCAACTTAAGCCCTTGGGGTTGGCCGCCAAAGTCGCGTCACCTCTGCCCGAAAAAATTTCCGGGGAGCATCTTCCTGCGGCTAGGTCCTCGATGCCGTTGCTGGCGACAAACACGCCGTCTGTTACCGTTGAGCCGGTTAAGGCTCCGACTCCGGCTCTTGATCTGCCGCCTTCGGATGTTCCATCCGCGGTAGAATTCGGCCCGGATGCTGAAGCCCAAACGGAGGGTGTTGTGGCGGTCAACTCTGATGACTTGACGCTTCTTGCTAAACTTGAAGATGACGATATCCGCCCAGCGACCCCGGTTTCAGACCCGGCTGCCTGCGTAACACCACAGCAGTTTCTTGATCTGTGGGCCGACGCCTGGTCGAGCCAGAATGTGAAAAAATATCTGGCCTTTTATGCTCCCGGTTATTTTTCTTCCCCTCCGGGTTCACGCGCCAAGTGGGAAGCTCAGCGCCGGCAGCGTTTGAGCAAACCGAGCTTTATCCAGGTTGAATTGATGGATTTCCTTGTCACTGTGCAAACGGATCAGCGTGCAGAAGTGAAAATAGTGCAATCTTACCAGAGTGATAACTACCGGGATAAAACACGTAAACTGATGGTATTGGAACGCAAAGATTCCAGCTGGCAGATTACCGATGAAAGGACTTTAGAACGGCTTAACTGATGCTGAGACGTGGCTTTGTCATAATCGCAGTCATGTTGTTGCTCGTTGCAACAGTCGTGAGTGTCTGGGCCCTGTGGCGCAGCCAGCCCCTCACGCTTGTCCCGGCGCCGCAGTTGCAAAGCGAAGCCCTCCTGAACCCTGTACTGGCTTCTGCGTCACAACCTGGGGTGTCGCAACGGCAACAGGCTCTGCTTGAGCGCTTAACCCGCCGCTTACAGGAAAATAGCGCGGATTACGAAGCTTTGTTGTTGCAAGCATTACTTTATATGCAGTGTGATCGTTTTGATGATGCCCTGGAGCTTCTGCGTCAGCTGACGCAGCTTGCCCCTAAATTTCAGCTCGCCCATCTGGTTTATGGTGATTTGCTTCTGGCGCGCTTTGAACCAATAGACAGTCTCGGGGGGTCGCAGGTGTTGGCCGCGCTCCAACCACAGGCCGACAATCAGCAGATTGAAGCTTTGCGCCTTGAGGCCCAGGCCCGTATCAAAGGCTATCTCTCCCTACTGGACGGTCAGAAAATTCCAGCAGCTTTTATCGCCCTCGATTCCTCCATTGCTTATGCGTTACTGGTCGATAAAGCTAACAATCGCCTGTATGTTTACAAGAATGCCGGTGTCGGTTTGCCGCCGCAGCTGGTGGATGATTATTACGTGGTGCTTGGTCGTGCGGCGGGCAACAAATACAAAGTCGGCGATTTGAAGACCCCCAGCGGGGTTTATTATGTCACGCGGGAAATTGCGGATGTGGAACTGCCGACCATGTATGGCACCGGAGCCTTTCCGGTTGATTATCCCAACGAATTTGATCTGCATCTGCAAAAAACCGGCTACGGTATCTGGTTGCACGGTACGGACAAATCTCTTTACAGCCGACCGCCGCGCGATACCGAAGGTTGTGTTGCCCTGACCAATTCCGAATTTCTGCGCATCGGGCGTTACGTCGTACCGGGTAAAACGCCGGTGGTCATCAGTGCCGAGGTCGAGTGGTTGAGTGGGCGGCAATGGTTGGAGCAGAACATTGAACTCCAGGCCAGCCTCGAACGTTGGCGTGCCAGCTGGGAAGAGGTGGCACTGGAAAAATACTTCAACAGCTATGCCGATGATTTCTGGGCTGATGACTACAATCTTAAAAAATGGAAAGCCTATAAAGCGAGAGTTTTAGGCCAAAAAAAGAGCCAGAATATTCGTTTACGCAATCTGACCTTGCTCAAATATCCCCGACAAGGCAGTGAGGGCCGCACCATGGTAGAGGCGACCTTCCTGCAAGAGTACCGCTCAAATAATTACAACGGTGACATGCTCAAGAAACTCTACATGGTCAAGGACAGGCAAGGTTGGAAAATTTTGTATGAAGGGGCGGCCAAAAAGACTTAGCGTCTGGGAAAATTTATGACCTTCGAGCACGTCAAGCCTCTCCTCCTCGAAGGCCTTTAGCGGGAGTTCCGTTTTGTCCGCTCGTTAAGGCTTGGAATCCCGACGAAAATCGCTACAAGACGACGTGCCCGCGACTTTTACCCACGGCGCCTCCGGCAGCATTTGAGGGCATTAGATCCCGAAAATCTGTGCGGCAACGCAGAATTTTCCGGCTTCATGCCGGTTTTTTTTACGTTTTTTGAGCTCAGACTCTGCCTTTACCGCGCGGAACAGATACTGGAGATCAATCCTGATGCGTAATCGCAATACGATAAAATCTTTGTTGGCGGCAACAACATCTCCCGGGTCAGTGCAGGTGTGTGGCTGGGTGCGTTCGGTGCGTAGCGGTAAAGAGGTGTCCTTTATTACCTTGAATGATGGCAGTTGTTTTGCCAGTTTGCAGCTGGTGGCACAATCGGCCCAGCTGGCTGATCTGGCCGGATTAGCCACGGGGGCCTGTCTGCACGCCACCGGCATGCTGATAGCGTCTCCCGCCGCCGGGCAACGTTGGGAATTGCAGCTAGAAACCCTTGAAGTGACCGGCGCGGCGGATGAAACCTATCCGCTGCAAAAGAAACAGCACAGTCTCGAATTTTTACGCAGCATCGCTCATCTGCGGCCCCGCTCCAATACCTTTGGCGCGGTCTTCCGCCTGCGCAGCCAGCTCGCTTTTGCCGTGCATCAATTTTTTCAGCACCGCGGTTTTGTTTATGTCCAGACGCCGATAATTACGGCCAATGACTGTGAGGGCGCAGGGGAGATGTTTCGTGTTACCACCCTGGACCCCAGCCAGCCTCCATTGACGGAGGGCCGGATTGACTGGCGCGAAGATTTTTTTGGTGAACGCACCGGTTTGACCGTCAGTGGTCAGTTGCAGGGTGAACTTTTCGCTACCGCATTTTCCGACATTTACACCTTTGGTCCAACCTTCCGCGCCGAAAATTCCAATACCAGCCGTCATGCTGCCGAATTCTGGATGATCGAACCGGAAATCGCCTTTGCTGATTTAACCGATAACTGCCAACTGGCCGAAGATTTTTTGCGTTACATGGTCAGCTACGCTTTGGAACAGTGTCAGGAAGATCTTGATTTTTTCAATGCGCGCATCGAAAAGGGTCTGCTTGAAAAATTACACGCCCTGGCCGCGGCCCGTTTCGAACGGGTGACCTATACCCAAGCGGTTGCGCTGTTGCTGAAATCGAAGTGCACGTTTGAATTTCCCGTTCAATGGGGGAAGGATCTGCAGGCGGAGCACGAGCGTTATCTGACCGAACAGATTTTTAGCGGACCGGTTTTTGTGACCGACTATCCCCGGCACATCAAAGCTTTTTATATGCGGGATAATGACGACGAAAAAACCGTGGCCGCTATGGATTTGCTCGTCCCGCGGGTCGGAGAAATTATTGGCGGCAGCCAGCGCGAAGAATGTTTGGAGCGCTTGCAGAATAAAATGGCTGCCCAGGGCATAGCTGCCGGTGACATGGAATGGTATCTCGATATCCGTCGCTGGGGCAGCTGTCCTCATGCCGGGTTCGGCTTGGGTTTTGAACGACTGCTCATGTATCTGACCGGCATGGAAAATATCCGTGATGTCATCCCCTTTCCGCGCACACCGGGCAACGCACGCTTTTAATTCGACCAACTTTGAGATAACGGGCACCCCATGTATTTTCCGGATCGAAACACCTTCACTGCTCTTGCTACTCAGGGTAATCTCATCCCCATTTATCGCGAAATTCTTGCCGATATGGAAACCCCTGTTTCGGCCTTCCGTAAAATTGATGATGGTCAGACCGCTTTTCTGCTGGAATCGATTGAAGGGGGCGAAAAGTGGGCACGCTATTCTTTTCTGGGCAGTGGTCCGGCGCGCATTTTCCGCTGCCGGGGCCGCTATTTTGAAGTTGTCGCCGATGGACATATTGAGCGAAGTGGTGAAAGCGCTGATCCTCTCACCGAATTACAGCAGTTGCTGGCAACTTATCGCCCGGTGGAAGTCGACGGCCTGCCCAGGTTTTTCGGTGGCGCGGTGGGTTATCTGGGTTACGACATGGTGCGTTTTGTCGAAGAACTCCCCAATAAAAATCCGCGGGACAGTCAGAACTGGGATGCCTGTTTTCTTTTGACCGAGGGCTTGTTGATCTTCGACAACATGCGCCAGAAAATCAAAGTGGTGTGTAATGTTCATCTGGCTGAGGGCGAAGATCCGGCCCAGGCCTATGCGCGTGGTCTCAAGCGGATTAACGACCTGATTGATCAGTTACGTCAACCACTGCCCCACCGCATAGTCGACAACCAGCAGGCGGCGCCTCAGGAATTAACGCCCAATTTTACGCCCCAGGCCTTTCGCGATGCCGTTGAACAATGTAAGGAATATATCCGGGCCGGTGATATTTTTCAGGTGGTGTTGTCCCAACGTTTCGAAGGGCAGTTACAGGCCGATCCCTTCGATATCTATCGCGCCCTGCGCACCATTAATCCTTCGCCCTATATGTATTTTCTGCGCTTTGGTGACAACCTGGTGGTGGGGGCTTCGCCCGAGGTGCTGGTGCGTAAAGAGGGGGATCAAGTCGAGGTGCGGCCCATTGCCGGCACCCGCCCACGTGGGGCGACGCCCGCAGAAGATAAGCGCCTCGAAGCCGAACTGCTGGCCGACCCTAAAGAGCGGGCCGAACATATTATGCTCATTGATCTCGGGCGTAACGATGTTGGCCGGGTTGCGCGTGGGGGCACGGTCGAAGTCAGCGAGCTGATGGTGATTGAACGCTATTCCCACGTGATGCACATTGTTTCCAACGTGCGAGGTCTGCTGCGCGAAGGGCTCGATGCCTTCGATGTGTTTCGCGCCGCCTTCCCGGCGGGAACCCTGTCGGGTTCGCCCAAAATTCGCGCCATGGAAATTATTGACGAATGTGAACCACAGAGGCGCGGGGTTTACGGCGGAGCCGTGGGCTATTTTTCTTTCAGCGGCAATATGGATCTGGCGATTGCCATTCGCACTCTGATGATTGAAGATCAACGTATTCTGTTGCAGGCGGGTGCGGGCATTGTCGCCGACAGCGACCCCGAAATGGAATATCAGGAAACCCTCAACAAGGCCCGCGGGGTCAGGCGGGCGATTGAGCTGGCCAATCAGGGTCTCGATTAAATCAGGGTACCCGCAAGGGGCACCCCTAGGGTATTCTCTGCGGCACTACGACAATAATTCAGGAGCGCTGAAAGCTGCTTTCGGCAAAGGAATATTTGAAGTTCATGTGGTCGGTGTAGGTTTCTTCGAGAATCGCGACCACGTCTTCGGTGAAAACCAGTTCCTCGTCGGTGGGAATGACAAACACCTTGACCGGTGAATCGGGGGTGCTGATCATGGTTTCTTTTTTGCGCGTCATGGTCTTGCGGTTTTTGTCTCTGTCGAGATGGATGCCCAGATGTCCAAGATTTTCCAGGGCTTTTTCCCGAATCATCCAACCCATTTCGCCGACTCCCGCGGTAAAAACCACCGCATCCAGTGTCCCGATGGCAGCCATATAGGCGCCGATATATTTTTTCAGGCGGTAGGCTTCAATATCGAGGGCCAGCTGACAGCGCTTATCTCCCTTTTCCGCGGCCTCAATCACGTCACGTCGATCCGTGTACTGCCCGGTGATCCCGAGAATGCCCGATTTTTTGTTGAGCACCGCGTCAACCTCTTTTGCACTGAGGTTTTCGACCTGCTGAATAAACATGGGCAGGGCCGGATCAATATCCCCACAGCGCGTGCCCATGACTGCGCCTTCCAAGGGGGTTAACCCCATGGACGTATCGACGGAGATGCCATTCTTGATGGCGGCGTGGGAGACGCCATTGCCGATATGCATGGTGATGATATTGCAGTTTTTCGGATCTTTGCCCAGGAGCACGGCAGCGCGCTTTGAAACATAGAGATGGCTGGTGCCGTGGAAACCGTAACGCCGCACCCCATGTTTTTTATACCATTCGTGAGGTACCGGATAGGTATAGGCGTGCTCGGGCATGGTCTGGTGGAAAGCGGTATCAAAAATGGCGATGTGGGGCACTTCGGGTAAGACCGCCTGCGCCGCTTCGATGCCCGAAATGTTGGGGGGATTATGCAAGGGTGCCAAATGCTGAACGTCTTTGATGGCGTCGAGGACGGCATCATCGATCTTCACCGAACAGGTGAATTTTTCACCGCCGTGAACGACACGGTGGCCAACGGCAGAAATCTGGTTCATGTTCTTGACCACGCCTTGGCTGGCATTGGTCAGAGTTTTAACGATCAACTGTACCGCCACCCGGTGGTCGGGGCATTCGTATTCTTCGCGATAGGTGTCGCGACCGGGAACCTCGTGAATGATGAAGGAATCGCCAATGGTGACGCGCTCAACCATGCCTTTGGCAATAACTTCTTTACGTTTCCAGTCAAACAGTTGGTATTTGACGGATGAGCTACCACAATTCAGCGCCAGAATATCCATTGTTTATTCCTCCTTTGTAAATCAGATAAGTGAAATGATGTTTTAGTAAAATTGAATCTCGTGGGTAATTTTTTAGTTTTGCTGGAATAAAGCTATAAATCTCATATATTTGTCAGTAGATCGACGTGCTAAGATAGCTCAGGTTGAGAGACGGACGCAAGGTTTTTTGCACATTTACGCCACCTTAAAAAATCACCTCGGCCACTTTACAAGGCAAAATAACTTGCAGTAGAGTAGGTTCACCTAAACCGCAGCGCGCAAAGCGCTGAACGAAACAATCCCCAGAAGGAGGAAAGACTGATGGCCCATTCAATTTCCGATGAATGTATCAACTGTGGTGCATGCGAGCCGGTGTGTCCGGTAGAGGCGATCTCTGAGCAAGGCGACGCCCGCGTCATTGATGCAGGTACCTGCACCGATTGTGGCGCTTGTGTTGATACTTGTCCGGTTGACGCAATTTCTGCCTGATTTACCGACGTAAAAAGTGACAAAAAAAGCGACCCGTTTGGCGGGTCGCTTTTTTTGTCACTGAAACCATTGTTTCTCTTCACGCACGGGCGCAGCCGTTAGTGTATTTTGGCTTCGTTATCAGCGGTGAGTTGCCATGTATTTGGGCAGCCAGGTCACGGCCTCAGGCCAGTAGATCACGATCAATAAACAGATTAATTGAATACCAATATAGGGAATGATGCCGCGGTATATATGGCCGGTCGTTACTTGTGGAGGGGCAACGCCCTTAAGGTAAAAGAGCGAAAAACCGAAGGGGGGGGTTAGAAATGACGTTTGCAAATTCATCGCAATCAGAATGCCGACCCATAAAAGGTCGACCCCCATTTGCTGGAAGATCGGCGCCACCACCGGCACAATAATGAAGGTGATTTCAATGAAGTCAATGAAAAACCCGGCGATAAAAATCACCAGCATCACAATGAAAAGAAAGTGATGTGCCTCAAGCCCCGCTTCCATGATCAGCCCGGTGATATAGCGATCGCCACCCAGCCCGCGAAAAACCAGGCCAAAGGCGGTCGCACCAACCAGGAGAATAAAGACCATGCAAGTCAGGGTCGTGGTGCCGCGCATGACTTCGCGCAGGGTGTTCAAACTGAGTTTTTTTTGCCACAAAGTCAGCAGGGTCGCGCCTAAAGCCCCAACTGCTGCGGCTTCGGTGGGTGAAGCAATGCCGGCAAAAATTGAACCGAGAACCGCCAGGATCAGAAAAAACGGCAGCACAAAGGCACGAATGATTCGGCGGTACATACCATGGGCGCGAAATTCGACCAGCTCATCCGCGGGCATGGCCGGGGCCGAAGCGGGCCGAAAGCTTGCCACCAGAATAATCCACAAAATATACAGTGCCACCAGAATTATCCCTGGAATGACCGCACCGACAAACATATCACCAATAGAAATATTCATGACGCTGCCGAGGAGCACCAGCACAATACTTGGTGGAATGATCTGGCCCAGGGTGCCGGCGGCGCAAATGGTGCCGGTTGAAAGCTCGGGGGAATAACCGCGCTTCAGCATGGTTGGCAGGGAGAGCAGCCCCATGGTGACCACGGTGGCACCAACAATGCCCGTCGAAGCTGCCAGCACGGCCCCTACCACAATCACCGAAATGGCCAGCCCGCCGCGCAATTTACCAAAGAGCATGGCCATGGTTTCGAGCAGTTCTTCCGCCAGCCCCGATTTTTCAAGCATTAAACCCATGTACACAAACAGCGGTACGGCGATGAGCACATAGTTGGTCATCGTCCCCCAAACCCGCAGGGGCAGCAGCTGGAAAAAGTTCAGACCGAAGGTAAAATAACCAAAAATCAGTGACACCCCGCCCAGGGTGAAAGCCACCGGAAAGCCGCAGAGCAGCAGGGCAAAAACCGTCGCGAAAAGAACCAGTGAAATATATTCAGGCATGTTAAGGCTCCGCGTCGGTGGGCTCAGTTGTGGTGTGGGTTGTCGTTGGCTTGCCTGTTAAGGTCCAGAGAGAATGGATGATCATGGAAATACCCTGAAGAAAAACAAGAAAAAACCCTAAAGAAATCATGGATTTAAGAAGATAACGGTAGGGGAGACCGCCTGGATCGGGGCTGGTTTCCTGAATGGCATAGCTCATGCTGATAAAGGTTTGGCTGGTGTATATCACCAAAAGAGAAAAGGGAATCAGGAAAACCAAGCTGCCGATCAGATCGATAAAGGCTTTCTGTCGTGGCGTCATACGACTGTAAAAAACATCGACCCGGACATGGGCATCTTCCTTCAGGGTATAGGCCGCGCCCACCAGAAAGAGAACCGCAAAGATGTGCCATTCCATTTCCTGTACCGCCACACTGCTGCTGCGCATAAAGTAGCGCGTAAAAACATCAAAACAAACGACAACCACCAGCAGGGTGCTGAGCCAGGAAATGGAACGGCCAATAACATCATTCAGGCGATCAATCGCCGCTGCCAACTTCATAAAAATGCCCATAGGCCTTTAGCCTTTCCGTTTTCGTGGGGGATGCGGATTTTGAATAAACTGAGCAATTATCCAGGATCAGCCATGGATCAGCCAAATGAACAGCCTGACAGAAAGTAATAGAGCCGTCCGTTTCTGTCAATAAACAAGTCCACCACTTCTGTCAGCGAATCCCTTGTTTCACGGCTTTCTTGGCTTGCTCAGCCCCAAGGCGACCTCGGGCTTTGCATGGTGAAGAAGTTACACCAGATTTTATACCCCGAAAAATAAGACTTGACATCTATGGTCTTGAAATGGGAATATTTTCCCAAATTGGAGTTATGCTCATGCCAGATAAAAAGTTTCTCTTAGCTGCTGTTGCCAGAATTCTGCGTCCCCTGGTGCGGATTTTGTTGCAACGGGGAATTCCCTATCAGTCTTTTTCTGAGCTGGCGCGCTGGGTTTATGTTGATGTTGCACGCCGCGAATTTCAACTGCCGGGCAAAAAACAGACCCGCTCACGGATTTCAGTGATGACGGGGTTATCGCGCAAAGAAGTATTGCGCCTGGTCGAACAATTGCCACCGACGGATGATTCTGGTGCCGACCGTCATCATCGCGCGGCGCGGATTATTTCGGCCTGGTTGCGCCAGCCCGCGTATCTCGACGCCGGCGGCCAGCCATTACGCCTGAGTTTGGATGGCGCGCAACCCTCATTCAGTCACCTGGTGCAGACCCAGGGCGGGGATATCCCCCCGAAGGCCGTGCTCGATGAACTCCTGCGCGTCGGTGCTGTGGCCCGTGATAGCGAGGGTCATATTCTGTTAACCAGTCGAGCCTATCTGCCCACCGGATCGGCAGCCCAGACTGAGCGTTACGCCATTTTGGGGCAAGACGTTGCCGCCTTGCTCAACACTATCGAGCACAACCTGCACGCCGAGCCCGCAAAACGCTATTTTCAGCGCAAAGTCGCCTATCGGGGTATACCGGCGGCGGCAATCCCCGCCATTCGCGCAGCGGCTGGAATGGCCGGTCAGCAATTGCTGGAAAATCTCGATCACCGGCTGGCACAAAGTCTGGTGCAGCTTTCAGATACAAACCAGGACGACCGTCGCGAACTGCTGTTTGGTCTTTACTGGTACGAAGATGGTGGTTCTGAAGAGCCGATTACGGGAGAGATATCATGAATAAAATCTGCGCCCTTTGGCTGCGGTTATGCCTTATTTGTGTTGCTTTGTTGTTGGTCAGTTGCGGCGGGGATGGCGGCTTGGTCGCCCTTGATACGGGCGGAGGTGGCATCAGCGGCACCGGCGTCACGGTCGCAGCACGTGGCACGATTACCGGTTTTGGCAGCGTTTTTGTCAACGGAACCGAATATTTCACCGATAACGCAACCCGAATCAATGTCAACGGTCTAGCGGCGAATGAAACGGCACTGCGTATTGGAATGCTGGTCGATGTGCAGGCCACGCAAAACGGCAATCAAACCACTGCGACATCGATCAATTATCAAGGAAATTTACGAGGGCCGGTGACTAGCATCGATGCCGACAATCAACTGCTGAGAATTGTCTCTCAGCCGGTTGATCTCAGTCAGGCGGTCTTGCAAGGCTTTGGCAACATCACTGACCTGCAAGCCGACGATATTGTTGAAATCAGCGGCTATCTCACCAGCCAGGGGCAGTGGATCGCCACTTATGTTCAGGTTGAAGCAGGCGCCGCCAGTTTTAAACTTGAGGGGCATATTGCAGAGCATGATACTGCGAACAGTACCTTTTTCATCGGTGAGCAACAAATTGATTACCGCCAGAGCGGCATGATGTCGAACCGGATTTTTGAGGGTGCGCTGGTCAGCGTCGAGGGAGTTTTTGACTCTGATTCACGAGTTTTGCGTGTTACTGACATTGTTGAACTCGACAAGCATGAACCTCTCGCAACCGAAGGAGCTCGGGTCGAACTTGAAGGCTTGATCACCCAGGTGGAGAGTAGTGCTCAGTTCAGCGTTGGCCGTTGGCTGGTGGACGCTTCGGAAGCAATCTATAAACAGGGTTCAGACGCCGACATCCGGGTGGATACCAAAGTTGAAATCGAAGGCCAAATCAAGCTTGGCATCTTCGTCGCCGAAACCATCGAAATAGAAGAGTGACCAATGGTGGGGGATAGTCATGCTCATTAACCTCACGAAAGGAGTTCCATCATGAAAAGAAAAGTTTTGTTGTTGTGCTGCGTTGCCTTGTCCCTTGGTCTTTGGGGCTGTGGAGGATCTGGCGGCGGCACGCCGTCAACTGCAACCATCAGTGGCAGTCTGGTTGAAGACAATGTCGCCCTTGTTCAAGCCGCCGCTTCGCATACTTACACTGTTGCAGCTGTCGATGAAAACGCGACCACCCGGGATACGGCGACCAATGTTACCGGCAGCTTCACCCTGGAAGTTCCGGTCGGGTACGATTATGTGCTGGTTATCAGTGACGAAAAAGGAGTTATCGGCGGCATGACTTACTCAGTGGGTGCCGATCAACGTGCCGTGTTTCATGTCGGTAATGAAGTCCAAGGGGTTGAAGTCGGCCAGATCCGCGTTGATGTTACCACCAGAAGGGCCCATCGTGATGATAACGAGGCAACACCCCTGAACGAATCTGCGCAGATGTATGCAGACGATCATGACAGCGATCATGTGCCGGACGTTTTTGATCGGGATGATGATAATGATGACATTGAGGATCAAGATGATCGTGGTATCAACGGTGAAGATATGTCCAGAGACCATGATAATGATGGTATCCCTGACGAAGACGATCATGGTCCCAACGGCGAAGATATGACCAACGACCACGATAATGACGGCGAAGATGATGATCATGACATGGGATCTGGTTCTGGTATGACCGGAGACGCCACCAATGGTCAGACACTTTTTGAAAATAACTGTGTCGGATGTCATGACATTAGCGGAAATGCGGGTGAAGAAAGCATTGTGGGAACTTCTCTTGCGGACATGGAAAAGGTTTTGAGGGAAGGTGAAGAGACCATGCCTGCTTATCCTGGTTTGGTTGATTTTGCCGCTGATTTGGTTGCCTATTTGTCGGGCAACCCGGCGACGGATGATGGCACAACCGGCGTCGGAACTCCGACTCCGACTCCGACTCCGACTCCGACTCCGACTCCGACTCCGACTCCGACTCCGACTCCGACTCCGACTCCGACTCCGACTCCGACTCCGACTCCGACTCCGGTACGCCCGGCGGCCCTTGATACAACCTGTCTGGGATGTCACAGCAATTATTCTTCCCTGGTGTCCTGCACCAACAATGCATGGCTGGGTCACAATGGCAGTCGCGTCAGCGCCAGTCTCTACCAGGAGGTTTCTACCTGGGCAACCGGAGGTCAATGCCAATAATCTTCCGATTCCTCATGTAAGTGCTTAAAACAGCGGCCCCGGCGCTAACAAAACGCCGGGGCCGTTGCGGTAAAAAGCCTGGTCGCAATTTTCGCGCCTGGTAAATTAAAGATCTGATTGACCCCAGGGTTGTTTTTGACCAGAATACCCCCCACACGACAATCCGTACCCGCCTGATTCTGCCATTCTCAAGGAATCCTTTTCATGGCCGCGCTATTTTTATGTTTCCGTCTGTCCTTCCGCCGTTGGGTGCCGTTCTCTGGCTTGGTGCTGGGAGGTTTGTTGCTGCTGGTCTTTGTGCCATCGTTGCAGGCTTTCGAGCTGCAACCCCTGGCTGTGCGCAATCTGGCACCGCCGGTCATTGGTTTCGGCCTGCCGACTCTGGGCACAGCACACATTTTGCCCGCAGGGCAGGGGCGGGCAGAGCTGGCTTTAGATCTGGCCAGCAACTTTGTTGATGACCGCCGCCAGTCTGAAGCTCTGCTCCTCGACGGCGAAACCTGGCGTACCAACCTGAGCCTCGATTATACGCCTTTTAGCGGGCTGGAACTGGGCATCAGCCTTCCCTCTATTCATCATCAAGCCGGTTTCCTTGATGGCTTTATTGAGGGCTGGCATGAAACCTTTGGCCTGCCCCAGGGCGGGCGTGATCAGGCCCCGCGTGAGCGCCTGGCTTATAATTATCACGCCGACACGGGTCGCCCGTTTAAGCTCGATTCTTCTGCGGACGGCTGGGGTGATCTGTCCCTGCACGCAGGGTACCAACTTTGGCAAAAATCTTCCTCCGGTCGGGCCCTGGCTCTGCGCGCTCGTTTGAAATTCCCCACCGGCAATGCCGCCAAATTCACCGGCAGCGGCAGCACCGATTTTGTCCTGTGGCTCAGTGGCGAGCAGCGCATTACGACAGCTTTCGGTCCCTGGTTCGTCTACGGCGGCGGCGGGGCCCTTTGGGGCACTAAGGGCGATCTCCTCCGCGAGCAGCGCCGTCAACTGGTAGGTTTGGCCAGTTTGGGGCTCGGCTGGCAGGCTTTTAAAACCCTGGGGTTTCAGGTGCAATTTGACGGCCACAGCGCTTTTTATCACAGCGCGCAGCCCGCTCTCGGCCAGTTTGCCGGGCTACTTTCTATGGGGGGCAGTCTGGCCCTGGGCGAAACTTTGCGCCTCGAACTGGCGGTGAGTGAAGATCTGCTGGTCGATAGCGCTTCCGACGTAAGTTTTCATCTGGCCCTCAGCCGACTTTTTTGAGCCTATCCCGCTCTAGACCAGCGGTTTTAGCGCAGGATTCCTTGCATTTCCGGTCCATTCAGGTTAGTTTCCAGTCCTTGTTTTTTGGTTGACTTGCCCTTTTTAAATTTTTTATAGGAACAGATCCCATGCGCTATAGTCAGTATTTGCTTCCGACCCTGAAAGAAAGCCCGGCTGATGCCGAAATTGTCAGCCATCAGCTCATGACCCGCGCGGGCATGATCCGCAAGGTGGCGGCCGGTATTTACAATTATATGCCTTTCGGTCTGCGCTCAGTACGTAAGGTCGAAGAGATTGTGCGCCAGGAGATGAACCGCGCCGGGGCGATTGAATGCCTGATGCCCATGGCGAACCCCGCCGAATTATGGCAGGAATCGGGGCGCTGGGAAAAATATGGTAAAGAATTACTGCGCTTTAAAGATCGCAAGGAAACCGACTTCTGCATGGGGCCGACCCATGAAGAAGTCGTCACCGATATCGTACGGCACACCGTAAAATCTTATCGCCAGTTGCCCCTGAACCTGTACCAGATTCAGACCAAATTCCGTGACGAAATTCGCCCGCGTTTCGGCTTGATGCGTGGCCGCGAATTTCTTATGAAAGATGCCTATTCCTTCGATCTCGATGACGCGGGTGCCGACGCGGCTTATCAAAAGATGTATCAAGCCTATCGCCGTATTTTTCAACGCTGTGGCTTGAAATTCCGGGCGGTTGAAGCCGACAGTGGTGCGATTGGCGGCAACTTTTCCCACGAATTTATGGTGCTGGCCGAATCGGGCGAAGACGGTATCGTTTCCTGCAATCACTGTGAATATGCCGCCAATGTCGAAAAAGCCGAAATTCGCTACTCTGATCAAAGCCTGCCCTCAGGGACAAAAAACCTCGAAAAGGTGGCCACGCCGGGGCAAAAAACCATTGCCGAGGTTGCCGCTTTTCTCAATATCGCCCCCAACCAACTGGTGAAAACCCTGATTGTCCAAACCAGTAACGACGAGTTGGTCGCGGTGCTGCTGCGTGGCGATCGCGAGTTGAATCAGATCAAACTGCTCAACCTGCTGGGCTGTGACTGGGTGGTTATGGCCGAAGAAGCCGAGGTCGTCAAGGCCACCGGCGCACCGACAGGCTTTGCCGGGCCGGTAGGGCTGCCCCTGCGGATTCTCGCCGACAATGAAGTTCGTCAGTTAAGGGATTTTGTTGTCGGCGCCAACGAAAAAGATCAACATTATCTGGGCGCAAACCTCGAGCGCGACTTCAAGGTTGACGGCTTCGCCGATCTGCGCCAGGCGGTAGGCGGTGATCCCTGCCCGCGGTGTGCGGGGCAACTCGAAAGCTGGCGCGGCATTGAAGTGGGTCATGTGTTCAAACTTGGTACCAAATATTCCGAAGCCATGAATGCGACGGTTCTTGATGACCAGGGTCAGGCTCGCACCCTGATTATGGGCTGTTACGGCATAGGTATCGGGCGAACGGTTGCCGCCTCCATCGAGCAGAATCACGACGAAAACGGCGTGATCTGGCCCATGCCGATTGCCCCTTTTCAGGTGCTGGTCGTCATCCTTAATCCCAATGATGATGCCCTGCGGCTGGCGGCGGAAAAGCTCTATGCCGAGTTGCTTGAACTGGGGGTAGAAGTCCTCCTTGATGATCGTGACGAACGCCCCGGCGCCAAGTTCAAAGATGCCGATCTCATCGGAATTCCCCTGCGCGTCACGGTGGGTGCGCGTGGTTTGAAGGAAGGACAGGTCGAACTTAAGTCGCGGGCAAGCGATGAACTCGAAATGCTGCCTTTGGCCGAGGCCGCACAGCTGTTGCACGCAAAAGTTGTCGCCGCATTAGCCGAAAAATGAAAACTGCTGCCTAACTGAGGCCCATGACCCAAATATCACTGGATAATGCCGGACATCTGCACCTGCCCGAAGATTTGCGTCAGCTTCTCGGCAGCGATGAGCTCGTCAAGCTGTCGGCTTCGTCGCGTCATCTGCTGCTGGGGCACATTCGCAGCGATGAAGAACTCGTCATCGCCGGGTGTCTGGGCGATATGGCCCTGCCCGATTTGCTGTCATTTTTTAATATGTTCCGCAAGACCGGCGTGCTTCATTTCCATTTGCAGCAGGGTGAAAAGTCGCTCTACTTTCACAAGGGCGAAATTGTCTTTGCCACCAGCACCTTTGTGAAGGAAGATCTGGGTGAAATGCTCTTTGCCACCGGCAAGGTCGAGCGCGATGCCCTTGAACGGGCGCGGGCAATCGCCCAGGGACGCACCACCCTGGGCAAGGTGCTGGTTGAAAGCGGCGCGGTTTCACCCAAAGATTTGTGGCTGACGGTGCGCGCCCAGGTGGAAGGCATTGTCTATCACCTGTTCACCATTGACCGGGGCAGCTTCTCCTTTGTCGCCAAAACTCTTGATAAAGAACAAATTATCCGCCTGTCCATGAGCACCCAGAACATCATCATGGAAGGTCTGCGTCGTCAAGACGAGGGCGCGCTTTTCATGCGTAAAATTATCTCCCTGGAACACTACCCCAAGGCGACGGATAAGCTCCCTTCTGACCTGTCGCCAAACGAAAAGAAGCTCTACTCTTTGGCCCGCCTCGGTCAGATTCAGGCCCGTGATCTCTTCCGACAGTGTGGCTTGCGTGAATTTGACGGTATGCGGCTGCTTTATGGGCTGATTGAAAAACGTATGCTGATCATGGAAGAAGAAGCGACGACCGAAATCAGTGGTGATCTTGGCCAAATTTTAAGCATTTACAACACAGTCCTCAAGGCGATTTTTGCGCGGGTCATTAAAAAAAATCCTCTATTCCTCACCGAAATCAGCGAATATCTGCACGCCTTGCCCCAGCCCTACACCTTTGTTATGCGTGATGTCGCGCTCAACGTCGATGGCACTCTGGAGGGGCGCCGCGTGGTGCAGAACCTTGCCGGCCTCGAAGAAGGCGACAAGCAGCGATTACTGGCCGATGCCCTGGCTGAATTGGTGGGTTTTGAGTCACAGGCGCTGCAACGGGAACTCGATCCCGCTCAGGCACAGCCCCTTATCGCTCGGATGCAGGACATCAGTAACCGGGTCAAGACCCTGGTTGGGAGATAGCACCATGCTGAAAGACGCGAAAAAACGCTTGGTTTTTGCGCTGGATGTAGACAGCTTCGACAAGGCCCAGGCTCTGGTAGAGCAGTTACGCGACCAGGTGGGCTTGTTCAAGGTGGGCAAACAGCTCTTTACCCGCTGCGGCCCGCGCGTTGTCGAAATGATCCGTCGACAGGGCTGCGAGGTTTTTCTCGATCTCAAATATCACGATATTCCCAACACGGTTGCCAAGGCCGGCGTCGAGGCGTGTCGTCTGGGGGTCAGCATGTTCAATGTCCACGCCCTTGGCGGGCTTGAAATGATGCAGCAGACGGTGAAAGAAGTGGATGCCTGGTGCCGGATCCATGGCCGTACCCGCCCCATGATGCTGGCAGTCACCATTCTGACCTCGTCTACGGAAGCAACTCTGCGTGGCGTAGGAATTGATCGGCCGGTGATGGAAATGGTGACGAAACTGGCGCGTTTGACCAAGGATGCCGGGTTTGACGGCGTGGTCGCCTCGCCCCAGGAAGCCCCCTTGATCCGGGCCGCCTGCGGTGAAGATTTCGCCATCGTCACCCCTGGAGTCCGCCCGGCCTCTGCCGCCATGGATGATCAGAAACGCGTCACCACTCCGGCTGAAGCCATTGCCAAGGGCGCGACCCATCTGGTTGTCGGACGGCCCATTTCCGCGGCTGAAAACCCAGCTCAGGCCGCGCAGATGATCCTCGCTGAAATCGCCGCCGCTCTTGAGCCATGAGTGAACTTCTCCATGGTATCAATCCGGTGGCCGAAGCCCTGGCCTCGACCGCGCGTCAACCCCTTGAATTGATTCTCCCCTGCGGACGCCTGGCACCACGGCTGTCCGAGTTGAACCAACAGGCTAAAGCACGCAAAATTCCGGTGCGTCTGCTTGAACGTGCAGAAATAGACCGTTTAGCTGGTCATAACCATCATCAACAGGTGCTGTTGCGCCTGCCGCCCTTTATTTACACGGAATTTGACCAGCTGCTGAAGCAGTGGCGCGCCAGCGGGCGGCCTGCATTCCTGCTGTTACTCGACGGTATTACCGATCCGCATAATTTCGGTGCCATTTTGCGCAGTGCCGAAGTCGCCGGCTGTCAGGGTGTGATCGTTGCTAAAGACCGCAGCTGTCCCGTGACCCCGGTGGTTGAAAAAACCGCCGCCGGAGCTCTGAGCCATCTCCCCCTCTGTCAGGTCACCAATCTGGCGCGCACCCTCGAAGACTTGAAAAGCGCCGGTATCTGGTGTTACGGCCTGGCCGGAGACGCAGATTCGACCCCTTTATTTACCACCCGGCTGGTGGGTGACCTGGCCCTGGTTGTCGGCAGCGAAGGCAAAGGCCTGCGTCCCAACATCCGCAAACATTGCGATGCCCTCCTCGCCATTCCCATGCAAGGTCAACTCGGCTCCCTCAACGCCTCCGTCGCCGCCGCCATCGCCCTGTTCGAAGTTGTGCGGCAAAACATCGCCACCAGGCCGCCTCTGTCAGAATAATCCCGCCCACAGACAATTTTCAACCCGGTTTTTTTGACAGCTCCCTCAAGGCGACCTATAGTGTTTGGCACAAAACAACCGCCGGAGGGGTGGATGAACCATCAACCTGACAAACAGCTATTAAAACCGCAGGCATCGAAAAGATGTCCTGCGTTTTTTTGTGTGTACTTTTCTGTCACAGGGCTGGGGTAGGGTGGAGGAAGGTTGCAGGATTGGATTGAAAAACCTGTGACGGGATTTGATCCTTCGAGGTGTCATTTTTACCGGACCAGCAAACAGCGGGGAAAATATGTCTTTTAATTCTCATCTGCAGGAACTGATCGGAAGAAAAATCACCAGTGTTGTTGCTATGGAGTCAACAGGACGACCGGCATGCAAGATTCACCTGGTTCTGGAAGGTGGCGGCTATTTCGAGTTCTACGGTCAGGATTTCCACAACGCCAAAGGTTGCTGGCCCGGTGGGCTGACCGAGGCCCGCAGCACGGAGCATGGATATTACACCATCGTAGAGGAATTTGGGGGATGATGGATATGGATTTCTTTGCTCATTCAAAGAATAAACAAAACAAAAAACACCCATTATCCAAGCATTTGCTTGAAACAGCACAACTTGCAGAAACCTTCGCGGCTTGCGAAGAACATAAGGTTTTTTTCAGGCTGTCTGGTTTGCTTCATGATCTTGGTAAATACCAGCCAGCATTTCAGAATTACCTTGAGAATGGCGGACGCCGTGGCAGTGTCCCGCATGCCTCCTGGGGGGCGGCATATGCAGTGAAACTCAAAAACAGTGTCGCTTCAATTGCTATCGACGGTCACCATAAGGGGTTACCGGACAAAGCAGCGTGGAAGAGCGATATCAATCCTTATCTCCATGACGATGTGCCTGGTTTTGTTGAAGTCATCTCTTCATTTTTAGCGGATATCGACCGTGAGACAACGGCGCTTGAGGCACTATCTTTGAAATTCGACACCAGCGGATTTCAACAGGAGTTGTTTGTCCGTTATCTTTTTAGTGCCCTGACCGACAGCGACTGGCTCTCCACCGAAGCACATTTTGAGATGGAAAAATCCGCGCTACGCCCCAGCCGAAAACTACCCATTGATTTCATGTTGGACAAACTGAAAGCAGCATTTGATGCCAAATCGAAAGATGGAGAAATTAACCAGCTTCGCAATAAGGTTCGAAGTGAGGTACTCGATAAAGCGTTATTTGCCCCTGGTTGTTACTCCCTCGCCTTACCCACCGGCATGGGCAAGACGCTGACATCCATGGCATGGGCATTACGCCATGCGAAACAAAACCGGCTCAAACGCATTATCATTGTCTTACCGTATATCAGCATTATTGATCAGACCGCCCGTGAACTGAAGAAGATCTTTGGTGAAGAATGGATTCTCGAGCACCACTCCAACTACAACGAAGGGCAAAAATCGTCTAGTGACAAAAACGAGGATTATTCAACCGAGCAGAAAAGAAAGCTGCTCGCCTGCGAAAATTGGGACTACCCGGTGATTGTCACCACAACGGTGCAGTTCTTTGAGTCGCTGTTCAGCAACAAACCCTCCAAGTGCCGAAAAATTCACAATATCGCTGAATCAGTTGTCATCTTTGACGAGGTACAGACCATTCCCAAGGAAATCGTCCTCCCTTCCTTGGGCATATTGAATGATGTACAGGCCGTCATGCGGACATCGTTCCTTTTCTGTACTGCCACTCAGCCAGCCTATGAGAAACGCCCCGGTTTTGACGGTATTACCAAAATCACGCCACTCATCGAAGAACCCGGCCTCCTGTACGACAAAACCAAACGAGTGAACTATCACCTGCTGGATGATCTTGCCCCCATATTATTTACCCAATTATCGGATGCGGTTTTTGAACATGGTCAATCGGCGCTGGTGATTTTCAACACCAAGAAAGATGCGCTGGAGTTTTTCACGTTCATGAAATCTGGCGATAGGTGGGATACCCAATATCACCTATCAACCGCCATGTGCCCTGTTCATCGAAAGAAGACGATCAAAGACATCAAGGCTGATCTTGAGGCGAAGAAGAAAATTTTGGTGGTCTCGACACAGCTTATTGAAGCTGGGGTAGATTTTGATTTTCCTACGGTGTTCCGGGCGCTGGCTCCCCTGGAGTCAATTATCCAATCTGCCGGGCGCTGTAACCGGGAAGGGAAAATGGCTGGCTTAGGAAATGTTTTTCTATTCGTGCTACAGAACGCCAGATACCCCAACAAGACCTATCAGGCTTGCGCTGGATATGCGGCAGAGTTACTTCAAAACGATATTGCGCAACTCTACAGTCACAACGTGTTTGAGAAATATTACGCCAGCGTCTTTGCCCTTTATATCGACCAGGCCAGGCAGCAGGGAATCAACAATGCTCGTAAGGAATTTAATTTCAAAACGGTAAAGGACACCTATCGTTATCTGGACGATCACTCTGAAGGGCTGTTTATCTACAACTACAGTCAGGAAAGCAGAAATATCCTGCATTCTCTGGAGTACAAGGAATACCTGTCCCGAGACGATTACCGCGCCATGCAGCCATTCACGGTGCAGGCATACGAAAATTTTATCTATCAAAACAGGGAGGACTTGGTGACGTCAAAGCACGGTTTCAAAATCTGGCACGGCAGCTATGATCCGGCCACGGGTATTTCCGTGGCTCCAGTGGAGGTGGACAAGTATGTGGTGTGATCAAGGAGGTAACTATGCTCGATGATCGAGTAGTACGGGTGAAGGTGACGGGCGATTATGCCTGTTTTACCCGACCCGATCTGAAGGTAGAGAGGATGACTTACCCCTGCATGACGCCGTCTGCAGCGCGGGGCGTATTGGATTCGATTCTCTGGAAACCGGAATTTCAGTGGTATGTCAGGCGGATTCTCGTGCTCAATCCGGTGCGGTTTATGTCCGTCAAGCGGAATGAAATCAAATCGAAACAGGGTAAAAGCCCAATTGTTGTAGATGAGGTTCTTGCTTCCGGCAAACCCAAAAACCGGGTCCAGCGCAATAGCGTGATATTGCGGGAGGTTTCCTACATCATTGAAGCTTCGATCTTTATGAAGGGTGTCACTGATAGGTTTAAGTTCGACAAGTATGTTGGCATGACGGAAAAGAAAGAGGGGATGTTTCCCCGACGAGTCCAAAAGGGGCAGTGCTGGCGCAGACCATATCTTGGTACTCGCGAGTTTTCTGCCGAGTTCATGTCACCGGAGGGGAATGAACAACCTATACGAGAAACCATTCCCGTCGGCAGCATGCTATTCGACATCTTTTACGATGATAAGGGCAAGCCCCAGCCGCTCTTTTTCGAAGCAGTAATCCGTGACGGGGTGCTGAATTGCGAAGTACCTGAAAACGACCAGATGATGCACTCCTCACATCTACGGCCACCGATAGGAAGCGAAGTCTCCTCTGCCATCTATGAGTTCAACCGGCAGGAAGAGGGGGCCGTATGATTAAAGAATTGAGTGAACTGGGTAAATCTTTGAGGGCTGGCAAGTCTGATGATGTCTGGGTTCATGACGCATTGCGGGACGAAACCATTTCGATGGAATTGGTGATTACTCCAGATGGTGTTTTTCACGGTCTGCAACTTATTGAAGACAAGCCAACCCCCTCTGAGGCAATTACGGCCAAGAAAGGAAAAGCACGTCTATTACTGGACAAACCGGAAGAGGTACTCTGTTTTGGCGGCGATACGTCGAAGAAAAAACATCAATTATTTCTTGAGAAAATTGCACTCTACAAAACCATGGACGAACTGGCACCGGTAATCGTTTTTTACGAAAACAACGAGACTGGAATTGATAAGGCTCTTGCGGAATTCGAGGAGCTTTCTGTAACTGATGACAAGAAAGTTAAAAAGAGGCTTGCTGGTAATATAGGCTTCAGGCTTCATTCCGAACCGTCACGGATACATGAGAAACCTATTGTCCTTCAGGCCGTCGTTGACAGATATGAGGCTACACAACAGGAACAATTGGCCTCCAGCACAAAGAAGTGCTCCGTCTGTGGCAAAACAGATTACCCGGTTGAAGACATTCCTCATGGCATGATCAAAAAAGTACCGGATGGTCAAACGGCTGGCTGCGCACTTATTTCCTACAACGAAAATGCCTTTGAATCGTATGCGTTGAAAGGCAATAACAATTCATCAATCTGCACCAACTGCGCAAAGACCTATGTGGAGGGGTTAAACTGGCTCCTGTCCTCAGGGAACGAAATCGCCGTAACGGATAAGAAAGGGAAAACTAAGGCTCAATTTCGCTATTCCAATCGGAGAAATTTCGGTTCGGATACCGCCATGGTCTTCTGGACCCGCAACAATCAGGCGATGGATGAAATTGATCTGCTTGATTCGCCGTCTGCCACTGAAGTTGCCATCATGCTTGAGTCATTGGCCTCCGGAACGGAAACAGCTGCCCGCTACTTGGAGCCTGAGCGTTTTTACTCATGCACGCTTTCCGGCGCAGCCGCTCGCATTGCTGTACGGGACTGGATCGAAACCAGCCTGGGTGAATTCCGGGCATCAATTGCTCAATGGTTTAAAGACATCGCTATCGGAAAATATGACTTTGACTTGAAAAAAATAAACACTAATTACGCATCGTTATACTCACTGGCGCGAAGCTGCCAGCGGCAGCGAATGAAGAGCGACGGCACCTATGAGTATGACAAGGATGATGCCGCAACTGCCCGGGTTGCGGTCGCACTCTGGAAAGCCGCATTGCACAAGGCGACAATCCCGATCTGGATTTTGTCAAAGGCTCTTCAGCGAGCACGTTATGATGTTAGCGCAGAACGTGCTTCTCTCATCAAACTGATTTTGAATCGAAATCCTAAAGGAGGAGGCTCGATGATAACGGAAAACAATGTTGAAGGGAAAAAGCCGATTGCCTACGTCTGCGGGCAAATTTTCGCGAAACTGGAGCACGTCCAGTACAAGGCGCTTGGAGACAGAAATGCGGGCATCCGGGAGAAATATTTCACCTATGCCATGACAACACCGGCAGCAGCTTTTGGCAGATTGTTCAATCTGAACTCCAAGCACCTGACCAAGCTGAAGAGTGAGCAACCGGGAACAGCCATCAACCTTGATAAAGAGCTGCAAACATTGTGTGGTGAGATTGATATTCTGAAGTTTCCGCAACAGTTTCTATTGGAAGAACAGGGGCAATTCGCCATTGGTTATTATCATCAAAAACAGGCCCAGTTTGCGGGATCAAACAAATAAAGGAGATTGGAACCATGAGTGACGCAATCAAAAACCGGTATGACTTTGTATTTTTCTTCGACGTCAAAGACGGCAACCCCAATGGTGACCCGGACCAGGTCAATCTTCCCAGGGCTGATGCGGAAGACCAGAAAGGCCTGGTTACGGATGTCTGTATCAAACGCAAGGTTAGAAATTATGTGATGCTGGAAAAGAACCTTGAAGATGGATTCGATATCTTCATTCGCCAGGGGCAAGTGTTGAACTCGGTTATTGACAAGGCTGCGGGCGAAAATATCCGTGACCGGCAGGTCAACCTTGCCAAGCAGTATTTTGACATCAGAACATTCGGGGCTGTCCTTGCTACGGGTGATAAAGGTGCAGGAACGATCAGGGGGCCGGTACAGTTTACATTTTCTAGGTCAGAGGACCGCATATTCCAGGCCGAGCACTCTATTACGCGTTGCGCGGTTACCACAGAAGAGGACGCAAAAAAACAAGAAAGTCGGGAATATGCCTCCACTTTTGGCAGAAAGACCACCGTTCCTTATGCCCTGTACCGCATGCACGGATTTGTCTCGGCTGTTGACGCTGCAAAAACACAATTTTCTAAAGAGGATCTTACCCTTCTCTGGAAGTCTCTTATCAACGCCTTCGAACACGACCGGGCTGCGGCGCGTGGTGAGATGAACCCGCGGAAACTGGTTATCTTCAAGCATACTGGTCATTTGGGTAACGAACTTTCCGGCAGATTGTTTGACCGGGTGACGGTGGCAAAGAAGTCTGACTTACCACGCAGCAAGGATGACTACCAAATAGATGTCAACAAGGAACAATTGCCATCGGGAATTGAGGTCAAGGTGTGGCCGGAAGAATCGGTGTATTAAACCTCGGTGTCTGAAATGTGGGGATAAGTGAAATATGAAAATTAGCGCACTCGGCAACGCCCCCGCCCACAAGCTCTTCGACCTGATCGACATCAAGCGCAACGCCCGCACCGAAGGGCCGGCGCGGTCGTTCAAGGATTATGACGTAACGGTCGGCACGGCGCCGGCCGGGGTGGAGGTTATCGAGAAGTTGTAGTGCAATCTCTCCTGGCCCCTCTTTGTCAAAGAGGGGTAATTAAGCAAGCCCCCCTGTGCCCCTTTTTCAAAGGGGACACAGAGGGATTACCCTTCCCCTTAGAAAAATGGAGAGCGAGGGGGATTTGAAGTCCGTTGACAATATACCTGTAATGGGGATAATTTATGGTATGGCGAGTCGAACTGACTGCGCGGACAATGAAGCAGCAACGCAAGTTGCCGCAACGGGTCAGGGAGGTGCTGTTTCAGCTGATTCGGGATATCGAAGCGGCCGGGCCGGTGCGTGGTGACTGGCCCAATTATTCGAAGTTGGCGGCGGGTGAACATCACTGCCATCTGAAAAAAGGGCAGCCGACCTATGTGGCGGTTTGGCGAGAAAGTAAAGGAACTATACGACTGGTGGAGATTGTCTATGCCGGAACCCACGAAAAAGCACCCTACTGATGATGTGATCAATCTGCGACTGCGAGTTCATCGTTGCAATGCCGACAGGATCAAGCGTTATGCCGATGCCCTCGAAGGGGAGGAACAGACCTTCACCGTGGCCGAAGCGTTCGCCGATTTGCTTGAACAGGAACCGCAAATCGCCCTGCGCGCCTATCGCCACCGCGAAAACCTGACCCAGTTACAGTTGGCAGAACGGACCGACATCCCTCAGCATCACATCAGTGAGATGGAAAACGGCAAGCGCAGTATCGGCAAAGAGCGGGCGAAACGTCTGGCGGCTGCGCTCAATTGTAATTACCGGAGGCTCTTGTAGTGTCTGAAGAAGGGGCTGCTATGTACGACGAAGCCGACTACATCATGCTCTCGGCCTTGCAGCACTATCAGTTCTGCCCGCGCCAGTGCGCCCTGATCCATATTGAACAGCAGTGGGCGGAAAACCTCTTTACGGCGCAAGGCAAGGTGCTGCACGAGCGTGCCGATAGCAACAAAAGCGAATGGCAGGGCGATGTGCGTATTGTGCGTAGTCTGCCTCTCTGTTCACGCCAGTACGGTTTGAGCGGTCAGGCCGATGTGGTGGAATTTCATCCCGCCGGCAGCGTCTATCCGGTGGAATACAAACGCGGAAAGCCGAAATCGGATCGCTGTGACGAGGTACAGCTTTGTGCCCAGGCCCTGTGTCTGGAGGAGATGTTGACGCTGCAAATAAACCGGGGTGCGCTTTATTATGGGCAAAAACGTCGCCGTACAGAGGTGGCTTTCGATGACGGACTGCGTGGGCTGACCTTGGAAATCATAAATAAAACCCATGCGTTAATCGGGGCTGGACGAACGCCTGGGGCCGTTTATGCAAAGAAGTGCGACAGCTGTTCGCTCTTTTCGATCTGCCTGCCGCAGAGCTGTGCCGACAGGCGCAAGGTTGGGCCGTATCTGTCGCGCATGCTCAAGGGGGACACATGAGAAAAATGCTTAACACCCTGTATGTCACCACCCAGGGGGCCTATCTGCATAAAGAAGGGGAGACGGTGGTCGTTAAAATCGAGCACGAAAATCGGCTACGTCTGCCGATTCACACTTTGAGTTCCATCGTCTGTTTCGGCCAGGTCAGCTGCAGCCCGTATCTGCTCGGCCACTGTGCCGAAAAGGATGTCGCTGTCAGCTTCATGTCCGAATACGGCAAGTTTCTGGCGCGGTTGCAGGGGCCGGTATCGGGTAACGTGTTGCTGCGCCGCGAGCAGTATCGGCGCGCCGATTGCGATGCGTCAACGGCGCGTCTGGCGCGGATGTTCGTGCTTGGCAAGGTTGCCAATGCGCGGCGGATTATTCATCGCGCCACGCGTGACCACAGCGACAGAGTTGCCGCAACTGGCATGGATCAAATTTGTCAGCTGCTGGCGCGTTATACCGAACGTCTGCTGCAGGAAGATCAGCTCGACAGCATCCGCGGCATTGAAGGGCGCACGGCGCGGGATTATTTTGATCAGTTTAATCATCTGATAGTCGCCCAGAAGGAAGATTTCGTTTTCAAGGGTCGCAATCGGCGGCCGCCCCTTGATCGGGTCAATTGCCTGCTGTCTTTTGTTTACAGCCTGCTGCATCACGATGCCCGTTCGGCCCTCGAAACTGTCGGGCTCGACCCGGCGGTTGGTTATCTGCATCGCGACCGGCCGGGGCGCATGGGACTGGCACTTGACCTGATGGAAGAGTTTCGCCCCATGCTAGCGGATCGGCTGGTACTGTCACTCATCAATCTCGGGCAGGTCAAAAAGAAGGGCTTCACGATCACCGAATCGGGTGCGGTGAGAATGGATGACGAGACGCGCAAAACCCTGCTGGTTGCGTATCAAAAGCGCAAGCAGGAAGAGATAGAGCACCCCTTTCTGCAGGAAAAAGTTCCGGTGGGGATGTTGCTTCTGGCTCAGGCGCAGCTGCTGGCGCGTCATTTGCGTGGGGATCTGGATGACTATCCGCCTTTTTTGTGGAGATAAGCCATGATGGTGCTGGTCAGTTACGATGTTTCGACCATGGATCGCACTGGGGCAAGAAGGCTGCGGCGGGTCGCCAAAATCTGCCAGAACCATGGTCAACGGGTGCAGTATTCGGTATTCGAATGCTTGGTCGATCCGGCCCAATGGACCATGATGCGCCAGCAGTTGGTCGAAGTGATTGATGTGGCGCAAGACAGTCTGCGGTTCTATTTTCTTGGGGCAAATTGGCAAAAGCGTGTTGAGCATGTTGGTGCCAAAGAGGCTCTGGATCAGGAGGGGCCGCTCATCGTGTAGCGAACCTCAAGGGGTTGTGATTTTCCCAGGAGATTCGCGCAACTGTAACTTCTTGAAAAGTATGGATAAATAAGAATGGATTCTTTTGTTTGAAGAATTTACGGCGACTTGAAAGGAGGCTCGCAAATAGCCGTAAAAAAACAGAGTAGAATCATGCTGTTATCAGCATGCAGTCGCCCCCTGCGCGGGGGGCGTGGATTGAAACAGCAGCGCCGATCTCGCCGTTTTTGCCAGCACCGGTCGCCCCCTGCGCGGGGGGCGTGGATTGAAACACAAGTGGCGGGAATCGTCACTTGTGGCAACTGCGTCGCCCCCTGCGCGGGGGGCGTGGATTGAAACCAATGAGCACAGAAACTCTAGCCCAACGTGCCGAGTCGCCCCCTGCGCGGGGGGCGTGGATTGAAACATGAAGCCTTGAAGGTGCATCCGTTGGTGAAAGGTCGCCCCCTGCGCGGGGGGCGTGGATTGAAACGGCCATTGCAGAAAAAACAGAAACACTGTTTAAGGGTCGCCCCCTGCGCGGGGGGCGTGGATTGAAACACAACTGATGAAATTACAGTTCTGAAACGTCTTGGGTCGCCCCCTGCGCGGGGGGCGTGGATTGAAACACGAGTGTTGCGGAAATTGAGGAATTATTACAGGGTCGCCCCCTGCGCGGGGGGCGTGGATTGAAACACGGTTCGAGGCGAGGGGCTGTTAATCAGATCATGTCGCCCCCTGCGCGGGGGGCGTGGATTGAAACGCGCCATGGGCGAGCAGGCCGCCACCTCGGCCCCGTCGCCCCCTGCGCGGGGGGCGTGGATTGAAACTTGGTCTGCCCCGACTGCACCGCCGAAGGCCCTATGTCGCCCCCTGCGCGGGGGGCGTGGATTGAAACACCCCGAAGTGTGCGCCGTGATCGACGCCGCCACGTCGCCCCCTGCGCGGGGGGCGTGGATTGAAACGACGGTGGCGGTGGCGGCGGTGCCAAGGGCCTGAGTCGCCCCCTGCGCGGGGGGCGTGGATTGAAACAGATCGAGCAGCTTGACCTGCTGACCAGCAACCTGGTCGCCCCCTGCGCGGGGGGCGTGGATTGAAACCGATATACCCGCACCACCGCCAGCTATGGCGGACGTCGCCCCCTGCGCGGGGGGCGTGGATTGAAACCCCCTCATATTCAGGCCCTGATCCCCGTCGCCAAGTCGCCCCCTGCGCGGGGGGCGTGGATTGAAACAACCTCGGTCAGCTGCTCGGCTGTCCAGCGATCGGTCGCCCCCTGCGCGGGGGGCGTGGATTGAAACGCAACAACCTGCTGCGTCTGGTCAGTGCCGCCGGGTCGCCCCCTGCGCGGGGGGCGTGGATTGAAACGGCCAAGAGCTGTTGCCCGGCGTCGCCATCGGACGTCGCCCCCTGCGCGGGGGGCGTGGATTGAAACGCCCCGCAGCGCGAGACGGCGTCAACTTGAAAGGTCGCCCCCTGC
>Ga0210015_1000946_pt1 | contig 29367 bp, 33 predicted proteins | sample CryGeymeta201522_FD_185471 | JGI IMG/M metagenome (GOLD analysis project Ga0210015, IMG submission 185471) | Groundwater microbial communities from Crystal Geyser aquifers in Utah, USA - Crystal Geyser metaG 2015-22 (SPAdes) (version 2) | ecosystem: Environmental > Aquatic > Deep subsurface >... | reverse complement strand
TTCTCCGTTTTCGTTAATCAGCGCCCTTATCTTCCCAAATTTTACTCCAACTACAAAGGGATCACTGACCTTTAAGGTGCCTTCTTTAATAAGTACAGTAGCTACCGGGCCCCTACCTTTATCCAGTTTCGCCTCAATCACAACTCCCTTGGCTGCCTTGTTAGGATTGGCCTTTAATTCTAATAGTTCAGCCTGTAATAGGATAAGCTCCAGGATGTCATTTATACCCTGCTTTTTCTTAGCAGAAACCTCCACAAAGACAGTGTCTCCCCCCAACTCTTCTGGGACAAGTCCATATTCCATGAGGCTTCTCTTCACTCTCTCAATGTCTGCATTGGGTTTATCAATTTTATTAATTGCCACCATCAATGTCACACCAGCAGCCTTTGCATGGTTTATAGCCTCAACTGTCTGAGGCATCACACCATCATCCGCCGCCACTACCAGAACTACAATATCGGTAACTTGCGCCCCCCTGGCCCGCATCGCTGTAAAGGCTTCGTGGCCTGGGGTATCTAAAAATACTATGTCACCTTTTGGAAGACTTACGTGATAGGCTCCTATATGCTGTGTAATACCGCCTGCTTCTTTGCCTATGACATTAGTCTCACGTATAGCGTCTAAAAGAGAGGTTTTCCCATGGTCTACGTGCCCCATTACAGTAACCACAGGCGGCCTATGCACTAATTCCTCAAGGGCATCTTCCTCTTTTTCCAAAATATCTTCATCTATTGGTATACTTTCAACAGAGTAAGAAAACTCACTGGCAATTAAGGAGGCGGTGTCAATATCCAAAGGTTGATTAATCGTTGCAACAACTCCCAAGTCCAACAACTTCTTTATCACATTACCCACCTTAATTCCCATCTTCTTAGCCAGTTCATTAACCGTAATAGTTTCCAATATCCTTATCTTTCTCTTAATTGCCTTTGGAATAGTAATCTCTGTCTTCTTCTTTATCCGCTTAGGTGGTCCTTTCTTTACCGCTGTGCCCCTAGAAGGTTCAAGAACATCTTCCTTTTCATATAAATCCTTCGTTGTACGGTCTTCCTTCTTCTTATAAATTACCTTCCTTCTGGAGGGCTTTAACTTTATTGGGTCTTCAGCCTCTCTCTTTGTCACTTTTTTACCAGGTTTTACCCTCGCCTGATCTTCATCCTCTTCTATTTCCGCAAGTCTTTTTAAATCCTTCTTCCTCATGGGAAGCTCGGTTTCAATACTAACGGGTTCAGGTACCACTTTTCCTGGTTCAATCGCTTTTCCTTCGATAAGTTCTTCCCTTTTTTCGACAATTTCTTCTGGTGCAGTTGAAGGAGGAGCCACTTGCGGCAAAGGTTCTTCAACCTTTGGTAATTCAGCTTTCCTAGCCTCGGCATCTAACGTTTCAATGTCTGGTTCTATCTTCTTCATTCTTCTCCGAATAACCGTAGGCTTTACCCTCTTTTCAATAAGTTCCTGAGCTTTAACTCCAGTAAGACGATTTTTAATCACCTCAACTTTTTCTTCCTCAATAGAACTCATGTGGCTCTTAGCCTCTATGCCCAGCTTTGCGAGTTCATCAATGAATTCATTGTTTGTCATCCCCAATTCTTGAGCCAACTCATACACTCTAACCATTCTATCCCCCCAAAAGGAATATAGTTCTACTTTGCCTCATCTTCCTCTCCGCTTGCTACCGACATATCTTTTGTCGAGACCTCACCACTTTTTTCTAATTCCTTTTGTTTCAAGTATTCTTCAGCGGTTTTTTTAAGTCTATCGGCTTTTTTCTCACCTATACCCTCTACCTTGGTAAGCTCCTCAATACTTGCACTAAAAATGTCATATGCTGAAAAAAACCCCCTATTAAATAAAGCACCTGCTGTAGAATAGCCTATTCCAGGAATATCAATAAGAGACTTATGTATATCTTCTGAAATTCCAGCAACTTTTGATTCACTCTTGATATCTATCTTCCACCCTGTAAGTCTGGCAGCCAAACGTACATTTTGTCCTTTCTTCCCAATAGCCAAAGATAACTGATCATCGGCAACAATGACCTCCATTGTCCTCGCTACATCATCAATTATCACTTCAGAAATCTCTGCAGGAGACAAAGCATTACATACAAATTTAGCTGGATCATCACTCCATGGAACTATATCTATCTTCTCTCCATGCAATTCTTGTACAACACTTCGTACTCGAGAACCCTTCATACCTACGCAAGCACCGACTGGATCAACGTCCAAATCCCCCGAGTAAACCGCTATTTTGGCTCTGCTACCCGGTTCCCTCACAGCGCCTTTAATCTTCACAATTTGCTCAGAAATCTCTGGAACTTCAACCCCAAATAGCCCTATAAGCAATCCTGGGTGGGTCCTCGAAAGAATGATCTGTGGCCCCTTGGAAGACTTGAGAATGTCCAAGATATAGGCTTTAATTCGGTTCCCCTGAGTATAGACCTCTTTTGACACCTGCTCATGGGGTGGAAGGATAGCTTCTGCTCTTCCCAAGTTAACAATTATGTTGTTTCTGTCAATACGATGGATAATACCATTAACCAGTTCCCCCTTACGACCTTTGTAGTCGTTATAAACATTCTCTCTCTCGGCATCCCTAACCTTTTGGATTATAACCTGCTTAGCAGTTTGAGCCGATATCCTGCCAAATGTACCTACATCCATTTTTATACCAAGGCTATCACCAATCTCAACTCCAGGATCCAGTTCAACAGCTTCTTCAAAAGATATTTCTACACGTAGGTCTTTAACCTCATTCACTACAGTTTTAAATTCAAACAGTTCAACTTCACCCAGTTCCTCATTAAAATTGGCTTCAATGTCTTGATAGGGACCAAATCTCTTTTTGGCTGCTGTCAACATAGCAGATTCCAAAGCTTCTATAAGTATTCCCCTGTTAATCCCCTTGCTTTTTCCAACTTCATCAATCAAACGGGTCAGATCCGAAATCACTTTTTAATCTCCCTTATTTTGGGTCATTTAAGTATGGATTAGAAGTAACTATTCAGGCACAAAGAGGCAAAGGCACATAGGCACAAAGTTGAAGGAATACGATCGGAATGCAGCCCGCCTCTGGCGGACAAGTACCGCTTTGTAAACATCTTATAGGAACTTAAACAACTCATTCTCTCCATATCTCTCGACTTTGTGCCTTTGGTGCTCTGTGCCTTTGTGCCTACCTGAGTAGTTACGATTAGAACTTGTATATTAAATTGGCTTCCGATATCTTATCGAAAGGCAAATTGATAATTTCATCTCCAACCTTAATTTTTACCACCCCATCTTTATAATCCAAAAGCCTACCTTTGAAATGCTTCCATCTACTTATTGGATCGTCTACTTTAAACCTAACCAGTCTGTCTTTATGTTTTACAAAATCCTCTTTTCTTTTCAATGGTCTGCCGAGCCCAGGAGAAGAAACCTCCAACACATAGGAATGTGGAATCAGCTCGTCTATATCCACCAGATGACTTGTCTGTCCGCTAATATTAGAACAATCATCTATTGTTACTCCTCCCTCTTTATCGATATAAAGCCTTAAAACCCACCCCCTTCTTTCTCTCCTGTACTCAATGTGCACAAGTTCCATGCCCTCAGATATAACAATCGGCTCTACTATCTTCCTTACAGATTCCAGAATATCAGCAGACATTGTTGCTCATTTGGGGGTTGGGGTTACACTAAAACCCCTTTTATAATAAAAAAGTGGGCTTTAAGCCCACTTTTAGTGAACTTTAATAAATTGACATTTAAAAAATAACGCAAAATTCCATAAGTTGCAAGAAAAAAATGTTTGATTTAAGAAATGAACCCATAGCCTATTAGGTTTCCTCTTTGATTAAAAGTGGAGCGGGCAACGGGATTCGAACCCGCGACACCAAGCTTGGGAAGCTTGTACTCTACCAACTGAGCTATGCCCGCTCACTATATGAGTATTCTAATTCCAGATATGTTGTAATTCTATTAAATATTTAAAATTTAGTCAACGATTATTTAACAAGGCGGTAGCCTGTGGCCAGTTCAGCAACTATCCTTACTCTTTCCCCCATTTGGTTAAAAGATGTTGACTATTCAGGCAGGCGCAAAGGCACAGAGTACCAAAGGCACAAAGAAGGAAAAAACAACGAAACGACACTGATCTGCTTTGTGCCTATGTACCTTTGCCACTTTGTGCCTGAGCAGTTACAAAAGATGTGTTACTAACATTCCGTCAAATTCTGATTGACAAAAAATATTTACAGGTTTAGAATTTCTACAAAATATAACTTACAGTTCAATAATTGTAAGGCGGGCAGCAAGCTCGCGCCACCGCCGGTCAGCTCACCGTTATCCTCATCGAAACTGAATTGACACGAACTTGATCTGTACACACAAATGATGTACAATTCAAATATGAGATATGAATGGGACCCGCAAAAGAATGAGTGGTTAAAACGAGAAAGAAATATCTCATTCGAGAAAATAGTCTTTCATCTATCTCAAGGTGATGTATGGAAACTTGCAGATCATCCCGACCAGGAGAACTACCCCGGGCAAAGAATATACTTCGTCATTGTAGAAGACTACATTTATCTTGTTCCTCATGTTGTTGAAAAGGACTACGTTTTTTTGAAAACGATTATTCCCAGCAGAAAGGCAACCAGGGCATACAAGGACGAGCAGGAGGGCTAACACATGAAATACGATAAGGAAGAAAAAGCTATTGTTGATGCTTACGAGAAAGGGAAAATGGCTCTTTCCACCCCAACAAAAAGGGAAATTGAGGCAATCAAGGCAACGGCACGAAAGACGTTAGTAAAAGACAAACGAATTACCATACGTCTCTATGATCATGATTATCAGGGCATTCAAAAGAAAGCCATCGAAATGGGCATCCCCTATCAAACTCTCATTTCCGGCATAATTCATCGGTATATTGAAGGGGACTTGATTTCAAAGACCGGCTAACCAGTCAATCAACCCGACCGGGGACTCCTTCGTGTGGTGGGGCCATTTCCGTGGCCCGGCGGGTTATCTTTACGTTAGGCGCGCGACGCGAATTGAAAGAGGGTGATTCAAATGGCAACAATAAGTGAAGTAGTGAGAAAATGCAAAGCGGCTCTTGAAAGCCATTATGGTTCTCAGCTCAAGGGTCTGATTCTGTATGGGTCTGTAGCACGCAACCAAGCTGACTCAATGAGTGACATTGATCTGCTCGTTTTGTTAAGCAAACCCTTCGACTATTTTTCAGAACTGCGTCAAGTTATAGATGTGCTGTACCCCATCCAATTAGAGTCAGAGCAGCTTATTTCTGCCAAACCCGTTCCTCCGGATGAATTTGAGAGCGGAAGGATTCAATTCTATCGAAACGCAAAACGGGAAGGAATACTGGTATGACGCCAGAATACGAGCAGGAAATCGCCGCCAATCTTGAACGAGCAGAGCAATCTATACAAGCGGCTAAAGACCTGGCTGTTAAAGGCTACCACGATTTTGCAGCGTCGCGTGCGTATTATGCAGCCTTTTACGGAGCCACAGCGGTTTTGCTCAATGGGGGTTTGGATTTCAGCAAGCATAGCGGGGTCATTGCTTCGATTCATCAGCGATTTGTCAAGACGGGGAAATTGAGCAAGGAACAGGGCAAGGATTTGAATTGGCTTTTTGAAATACGCAATGTTGGGGACTATGGGGGCACAGCACATGTGTCTCAGCCAGAAGCGGAGCGGGCGATTCAGGCTGCGGAGAGTTTCTTGCGTGCTATCAAGTCCCTGCTCCACAGATGAACAAAGGCAAAACACCGCCTAACCAGACCTACCCCACCTACCTTTAGGCAAAAAGAGTCAAGTAAAGAAAGTTGCCCCGTGAGACCTATCCCCGTCTACAAGGCGGGGCATTACGGCCTCACGGAAAGCCGGCGACTTTCATAGTTTAATTCAAAATTACCATTCATCCCCGTTCACAGCGGGGCATTCTGGCTGTTTTCGTAAAGATTTAGCTTCTCCTTAAGAACGTTATGGACAATCTGAATACCCATAATATTGCCTCACTCTACGAAACATTCGAACCCAAGGAAGCCAGACGTTTGGCGGAACGACTTGATATCCATTACACGCCAAAGCACGGTAGCTGACTGAACATGGCGGAACAGACAAAGAGAACTGAAACAGATGAATGCTAAAAAGACAGAAAAGAGAAGAAGGCTTAAACCCATTATAATTTCATTTGTTATCGTGTCTGTAATCGGGTATCTCATCTATACCGGGTTGAGGGATACCATGACTTACTATCTGACGGTAAGCGAGGTATTGGCCAAATCATCAGAAATCCAGAATCAAACAATCCGTGTAGGGGGAAACGTATCCCCTAATTCTGTACAATGGGATCCCAAGGATTTAAGGCTGCTTTTTAAAATAGAAGACGATAAATCCAGCCTTAACGTTGATTACAGAGGGGTTGTCCCTGATTCTTTTAAACCTGGAAGGGAGGTTGTCGTAGAGGGAACATATAAGAGCAATGGACAGTTCGTGGCAACGACAATCATGCCGAAGTGTGCATCAAAGTATGAGTAAAGATAACTACATCATTGAAGTCAGGGGGCTGGTAAAGAAATTCGGTTTTAAAACAGTCCTGCGCAAGATTGACCTCTCTTTAAAAAAGGGCGATTTACTGGTGCTCTTTGGTCCCAATGGAGCAGGGAAAACAACATTAATCCAAATCCTATCTTCCTTGATGTTGCCAACATCAGGCAAGGTTTGGATCGCAGGGTTTGATACCGGATACGACAGGGAAGCTCTCCATAAAGTCATCGGGGTTATTTCACACAACACATTTCTGTACAATAATCTATCCGCCCATGAAAACCTTAAATTCTATGGGAGAATGTATAAGGTAATGAATCTAAGAGAGAGGATTGAAGAGGTTATAGGACTGGTAGGATTGAGAGGATACATGAACGATCATGTCCAAACCTTTTCTCGTGGGATGCAGCAGCGCCTTTCTGTGGCCCGAGCGATAATCCACGACCCATTGATATTCTTTCTGGATGAACCTTTTACCGGTCTTGACCAACACGGTGTTGAGGATTTCAAGCAAATCCTGAAAAAATTTCGAGATCAGGGGAAAACCATCGTCATGACATCTCATGATTTAGACAGAGGGTTGGAGCTGTGCACTCAGGCAGCGATCTTAAAATCAGGGAATCTTGTTTATAAGGAAGATGTATCGAATATAAGTCAAGATGATTTTAAAGATATCTATTTTCAACATACAGGTGAACAAAAAATGCCTGTATATGTGTATTGAGAGTTTTGAAAAAGTATCCCTTTTCGCTTCAGCATCCATTTTTTGACCCATCTAAGCTCGCTTCATTGAAAATTTACAAACTCCCCGCCTCTGGCGGGTCAAACATGTAAATTTTCTACATTACGCTTGCTAAGAAGGGTTCCCCAAAAAATCTATGAATTCGCTCTCAGGAATACTTTTTCGAAAGAAACCAGGTTTTATCCTTATGACTTTTATTCAAAAAGTGTGGGCCATCGTGTGGAAAGACATCGCATCTGAACTCCGCACCAAAGAGATGCTCCTCTCAATGTGCCTCTTTTCCTTCCTGGTCTTGATTGTCTTTAACTTTACCTTCGATACAGGATTAAAAAATTTAAGGGAAAACATCTCAGGGATCCTCTGGGTAGCATTTATATTTTCGGGTCTAATGGGATTGGGCAGGTCCTTTGGTGTGGAACGAGACAAGGGGACTCTTCATGGTTTACTCCTATGCCCGATAAGCCCATGGGGAATATATCTGGGAAAAATGATCGGGGTTTTCATCTTTATGGTAGTTATGGAGATATTTACTTTATCTGTATTTACCGTTCTGTATAACATAAATATCATACCATTTCTATTGCCCCTGGGGTTGATTATTTTTTTGGGGACATTGGGTTTTGCTACTATAGGCACAGTCTTTTCCGCCATGTCTGCAACTACAAAAGCAAGGGATGTGATGCTGTCGATTCTCGTATTTCCTATCTCCGTTCCCATGATTATTGCTTTGGTTAAAGCAACTTACATAATTCTCTGGGGAGGAGCGATACAGGAGATATATCCATGGCTAAAGATTTTGATTGCATTTGATCTGGTTTTTCTTCTACTTGCCTATTTAACATTTGGTTTTATCATAGAGGAATAATATTGACACACAATCGAGCCTTTCTCAAAGTATTCCAATTCGTTACCTTTTTTATGATGCTTCTGGCTCTTTATGCCATATTTGTTTATGCCCCTGTTGAAAAAAGCATGGGCATTATACAGAAGATTTTCTACTTACATGTACCTTCTGCTTTTTTGGCTTTTTTTGCCTTTTTCATAACCTTTATAGCCAGTATTCTTTACCTTTATAAAAGAGATAACCGATGGGATACAATAGCCTTTTGTTCTGCAGAGATAGGGGTCATATTCTGTACCATTGTTTTGATAACCGGCCCTATATGGGCGAAACCCATCTGGAACGTATGGTGGACGTGGGATCCAAGATTAACGACAACTTTGATTCTCTGGTTTATTTATGTTGCCTATCTCATGCTTCGAAGCGTAGCAGGGGAAAATCGGCGATCAAACTTTTCTGCAGTATTCGGGATTTTTGGGTTCGTTAATGTCCCTATTACGTTCCTGGCTATCAGGCTATGGAGAACTATACATCCCTTAGTTATCACAGGGAAGGGCATTAATATTTCTACGCCGATGATTCATACATTAATAATTGCATTTGTCGCTTTTTGTCTACTTTTCTTCTGGCTTCTCATAAACAGGATTGGGTTGGAGAAGATGAGATTAAAGGTCGAGGAGATCAGAGCCTCTATAGAAGACAAAATTCATCTTGAACACGAAAAACAGGGAGGATAATTCAATGGCTGGCACCCTTTATCTCTTTGCTGCCTTTAGTATCACATGGTTAATTATCTTTGTTTATATCTTCAGTATCTCCAGAAGGCAGAAAACACTCGAAAGGCAGATCGAAAAAATAAGTGAGGCATTGAGAGACCGTTTGTAAGCTGTCCTTCTTTAAAGGGGGGTAAGAAACTATGGCAGAAGATTCGGTACGTGGTGTGGAAAAGATCACCCTTCCCATTCAGGGGATGACCTGCGCATCGTGTGTAGCCAGGGTGGAAAAGGCATTGAACAGCGTGAAGGGGGTTGTTAAGGCAACCGTAAATCTGGCCACAGAGAAAGCCACCGTTGAATATTCCCCAGAAATAGTATCTGTAAGAGAACTCAAAAGGACTGTTACTGATTCGGGTTACAAGGTACTGGATGTGGAAGAGAAGGATCTTGTGGAAAAGGAGAAGGCTGCCCGGGAAGCAGAATTCAAAAGGCTGAGAAACAAACTTTTCATCGGTGTGATTCTGGTTATTCCGATTTTCCTCCTGGGCCACTGGGAAACCCTTGGCCTGGACAGATTGTTGGAATGGGACAGACAGACCAACTTTATACTCCAACTTCTCTTTCAAACCCCCATACAGTTCTGGGTTGGTTGGCAGTTTTATGTAGGCGTGTGGAAAACCGCAAAACATAGAACCACAGACATGAATACCCTGATCGCTGTGGGAACCTCGGCAGCGTATGCATATAGTGTAATAGCCATTTTCCTGCCAGAATTGTTTAGTGCAAAGGGATTGATAGCTACGGTCTACTTCGATACGGCTGGGACCATCATTGTGCTGATTCTCCTCGGCCGTTTGTTGGAAGCTCGAGCTAAGGGTCAGACCTCCGAAGCTATAAAGAAACTCATGGGACTCCAGGCAAAAACTGCCCGAGTGTTACAGGGTGGGAAAGAGATTGATATTCCTATTGAAGAGGTTGAAGTGGGTGATATCGTGGTTGTCAGGCCTGGAGAGAAGGTCCCTGTGGATGGTATTATCAAAGAGGGTCACTCCTCTTTAGACGAATCCATGATCACCGGAGAGTCTATCCCTGTGGAGAAAAAGGCTGGAGATAAAGTAATAGGGGCTACTATCAACAAAACCGGGACATTTCAATTCGAGGCAAAAAGGGTAGGAAAAGATACGATGCTCTCTCAGATCATAAAAATGGTTGAAGAGGCACAGGGTTCAAAACCCCCCATTGCCCGTATGGCAGATATCATTGCCAGCTACTTCGTGCCTGCCGTCATTGGAATCGCTATACTCACCTTCGTCATTTGGTATTTCTTTGGCCCAGTTCCCGCCTTAACCTATGCCATGCTTAACTTTGTGGCAGTTCTCATCATTGCCTGCCCATGCGCTCTCGGTCTGGCAACCCCTACATCCATCATGGTAGGAACGGGTAAAGGGGCGGAGAATGGTGTGCTTATCAGGAGTGGAGAAGCCCTGGAAACTGCCCATAAGTTGAACGCTATTGTCCTGGACAAGACGGGTACCCTGACCAAAGGGGAACCATCCGTGACCGATATATTGACCAGCAAAGACTTTAAACCCGAAACAATCCTCATGCTCTCAGCCTCAGCAGAAAGGGGGTCAGAGCATCCCCTTGGCGAGGCAATTGTTACTAAAGCCAAAGAACAAGGGCTAACCCTGGAGGCACCATCGGATTTTAATGCCATTCCAGGCTATGGTATTGAGGCTGCCATAAATGGCAAAAAGGTCTTGCTGGGTAATATAAAGCTTATGCGAGACAGGAAAATCGAAATCGGAGACCTTGAGAAAGAGGCAGAAGACCTCTCCAACCAGGGAAAGACCCCTATGTATGTGGCTGTTGATGGAAGTCCTGGAGGAATTATTGCGGTAGCAGACACCCTGAAGGATAATTCGAAGGAGGCTGTGGCCACATTATACAAGCTGGGACTTGAAGTAATCATGATCACAGGAGACAACCAACGAACCGCCAGTGCCATAGCCAAACAGATAGGGATAAAGAGGGTGCTTGCAGAAGTACTTCCGCAAGTTAAAGCCAGTGAAGTCAAAAAATTGCAGAAAGAAGGGAAAAAAGTGGCTATGGTTGGGGACGGGATTAATGACGCCCCTGCTTTGGCACAGGCAGATGTAGGCATTGCTATTGGTACAGGTACAGATGTTGCCATGGAAGCAGCGGATATCACACTTATTAGTGGAGATTTACAGGGTGTGGTTACGGCAATTGCCTTGAGTAAAGCCACTATAAGGAACGTCAGGCAGAACCTTTTCTGGGCATTTGCTTACAATACCGTTCTGATTCCAGTTGCCGCTGGTGTTCTCTTTCCCTTTTTCGGAATCCTCCTCAACCCCATCTTTGCAGCGGCTGCCATGGGACTCTCATCTGTTACTGTAGTATCCAACGCTCTGAGATTGAGGAGGTTTAAGTCGCCTATTGCTACAGTGATTTAGTACTATAGTGACAGTTTTTGCGTAACCTTTCCCCTCCCCCTTGATGGGGGAGGGCGAGGGTGGGGGTGACATATTTGAGAGCAAACCAGCTTGAAGGATTCAAATCACCCTCCCCTTAATCCCCTCCCCTCAAGGGAGGGGAAAGTAGTTGGTGATACTTCCATTAAGGAAGGGGAATTTACCCACTTGAAATGAGAAAGAGCCTTTGATATGCAGAAAGACAAATTAAATGGTTGCAAAAAGATTATCAAGAGATTATTAATCATCTATAATGAGTTAAGTAAGTTCTGAGAGTTCATAGGGTAATTTAATGAAGAAGCTTTAAGAACAACTTTTATCCTTCTGTATATCATTGCGGATATGGAGATATGCAGAACTGTAGAATAACTTGTTGTCGAGGACGCTTCGCGTCCTCGACAATCGCTGCGGATTTTATCCGCTTGTGTTCGGCGCGAAGCGCCTCACAACAAGCGAATGCAGCAGTCAATCCAGTCGGCAAACAAGTTTGCCCCCTGTCTTGCTGCTGATCCGCAGCGATTATATGGAGGACTAATAGATGAAATTGACTGATCGAGAAAAGGACTTATCAGAAGCCCTATCGGGAACAGCAAAATCAGCTCTTTCTCTAATTCCGGGATTAGGCCAGGCAATTGCAGGTTGGGATGCTTACAAAAGAAGCTCCTTTGATAGAAATCTAAAAAGGACTATTTCCTATCTCAAGGATAAAGTGGACGATTTTGAGTCTTTCTTTTCTGATGATTGGGCTAGATCAGAAGAAGGCCAACAGTTCGCAAGAAAAGTCTTTGATTCTGCTTTTGATGCACAAATGGAAGACAAGCAGGAATTATTTATAAATGCATTAGTTAACGGTGTGCGAGACAAAGAAACTTCTAACCTAGAAAAACTTAAATTTGTTGATATCTTGAGGCATTTGTCCTTAGCCTCACTAATGATCCTAGCTGATATACACTTGATGTTTAAATCCAAAGTTAAAAGACCTGGCCGACCAGGTTCATCTGTCGATGGTAGTCCACTTGTAGATCCAGGTAATATTGCACAAGAGTTGAGCGATAAATACCACCCATACCTAATAAACGCTTCTATTTATGAAATGGAAAGCCAAGGATTATTCAGCAACATTCATGAGTGGCGTAAGGCCACGAACGGAAAATATGTTTCTGGAACCTATTTCAATGAGGCCTTATCATATACAGATTTTACGTTCCGGTTTGTTGAATTTATTACCACAAAAGAAGGGCCGAAGCAATTACCAGGCAATAAAAGGTAATCATATAACATCACAATTCACCTGATCAGTTACAGCCTGGGGCTTCCTCTGCCAGGTGATTGTGGGCGTTCTCCCTTCGCTTCGCTCAGGGAGAACGCGGGGCTGAGCCATGTGCCCCATCCCTCCGCTACGCTGCGGGAGAACCAGGGGCACGAAACCAATGACCCTACGGGTCATGGCTCAGCCCCGCGTTGGGCAATGACATAACGACCTCGACAAAGGAAAAAAGCAATATGGATACGTGGGAATTAGGATCGGACATCACCCTTGACCGGATATTTCGGAAGATAGACATTATCGTTGAGAATATTCATCAGCATGCGGTAGAGCCGCTATTCTCAATGGACATAAAGAGGAGAAGCGCCGGTCTTCCATATTCTGCTGTTTCAGACGAATACGTCCTGAAACGTATGATCAGACTGATTGCATTCAGTGAAAGAGTGCAGTCAAAGGTAATTGACAAAATGGAGCCTGTTCAATAATTCAAATTTATCACAGGGCTGATTTTGCCGGTTTTGATGTGATCAAAAACGATATCATGGGTCAAGACGATATCATGCTCAATTGTATGGATGGTGACATGGTCGAGCCCCTTGTAAAAATTGGTTATTTCCATGCGATATCTATTCTCTTTAACAAGACCAAAAGTTCTTTCGATTCCAGTTCTGAAGGGCTTCAATTTTTTATAGATCAAGCTATGAGGTAAAGCTGGCCCGTATTTTCTGTATCCGTCTTCGAAGTAAGTGTAGTGAGTATAGCCAAATTTATACTGCTCTTTGATATAATCACATTGGAAAAGTAAAGGCTGTTCGGATTTTGTGCAAAGCTTGAAACAGGCATATTTCGTCCTTTTTTGCTTGTATTCGATTCCCCGCGGTTTCATTCCAGAACCCCAGGGACATAACGGGTATCCATCTCTGGTAAATGCTTTTGGATAAACCATCTTCTTTCTTACGATGATAGGAATGATCTCAAAGAACTCGTAGATGTCATGATGAATTTCTTCTGTATCATACCCCTTGTCCAAAATAATGTAAGAGAACTGAAGGAAGGGATAACGGGTGATAAGTTCTTCCATAAGGACAAGGATAAAAGCCTGATCCGATTCATTAGCGGGTGAGAGAAGGGTTACGAGTGGTATACCGCTAATTGTTCTCAAGCTGTGAGCCTTATGACCGACTGCATATTTATGCTTGTGATGACCTTTGCCTGAAAAAGCGACGCTTGGATCATTAAAGTGCCATTGCCCCTTTTCATCCTTCTGTCCTCTTGTAGAACCAGAAGTGATCAGAAATGTTGAGTCGGCAACAAGAATAATCCCCTTCCTTCTGTTCTTTGGAAGTTCTTTGATATCAGGATCAAGTAATCCCAGAGTGTGCGCCTTTTTGACGAAACGTTTGTGGATTTCAATAAAGCCGTTTGGCCCAAGCCTTTTCCTCAGCGTATTGAAGGTGTTGTGAGAGGGTTGAGTGTCCCGGGTGACAAAACGGTACAGATCAATTTTCTTTAAGGCTTTGGCCAACTGTCGATCCGAAAGAATTCGCTCTTTGACTTTAATCATTCTGGCTAATATCAAAGCGGTGCCATATCCTCGAGGCCCGATACCCGTATAGCGGTCAACCACGGGAGAAATACAGTCAATATCGATTGTAGAAAAGTACGCTATGAAATCTTTCTCCTCTTGTGTGAGAGTATTGAAATCCCTTGCAAGTCCAGGTAAGGGGATTTGAAAATCAACCATGATCATGCTCCTTCTGTTCAATACTGGTGTTCAATATTGAATAAGGAGCATAACCTGTTTAAAATATAAAGTAAGCTTCTAATTGACTCTCATTTTCAAAGAGCAATAGAGGCCCATTTTTGAGTTAACTTACCCCACGAAAGGCCCATTTTTGAGTTAACTTTTTTGAAAAAGCCAGGTTTTGAGACCTAACATCTACGAAAAGCCCATATATTTGAGTTAACTTTGTTTTTATGTCTCTATAACTTACTGTTATCATTACATAAATAGGTATTGAACAGGCTTAAATAGTGTAACAACATTTTCTTCCGGATAGCCCATTACCTTTATAAGATAGTCTGCCATAATCTTTGCATCATGCACTGCATAATCAGCCTTTGGAAGCTTCTGGCGATACTGCTCAATGCCGATGACAATGGCATAGGCGTTTTTGTTGAGTTTTGCTTTTATAGCAGGGAGTTCGTCAACATCGGATTTGACAATAGATAAATATGTTGGCTCCCTCAACTCACTCACTCTGGTTTCGCCTTTACTTTTTGCCATAATGGGCGCTATAAGGGGATCAGATTCCATGAGAAAATCTGCAAAAGCAACTTTAACAGGTATTTCCTTCTCTATACCCTCCCTCAAAACTTTTATCTTTGCTGTTGTTCCTGGAACTAGTGTCCTTGCCTTGCTGACAAAATCCATAAGCCCTGCTACATCTTTGTCATCCAATCTGATAATTACATCGCCAGTCAAAATGCCTGCTTTTTCTGCTGGGCCTCCTGCTATAGTTTTAACAACTTTAACGACAATGCTACTTCCCTTTTTGTAGCCTTTTACCTCTATCCCGACCATGCCTTTTCCACCTCTATACTCCCATGCCTTTTCTTTATCTCCCATAGCATAGTATATAAGCGAAAGGTCATAATTATTGTTGTAGTCTGAAGACAATTTTGCTTGTTTAATGAGATTGAGAGCAGTATCTTTATCTCCGAGCCCAAGATATGAAAACGCCTTGCCTCTCAGGGCATCCTTGAGGCTATCTTTCTTTTTTGGATTTAACTCTAATGCTTTGTTGAAATCCCTCACAGCCTCATCATAATTACCCTTCTGCAAGTATGCCCATCCGAGATTAGACCAGATAACACTATCATTAGGAGCATATGTAAGAGCATCTTTATAATGTTTAATCGCCTGGTCATAATCGCCCTTACCAAAGGCAGTGTTTCCTAATTCATTTGCCGCAAGATGTAATTGTGGCGTAGCCATCTGATGTAATTGTGGCGTAGCACATCCTGCCAGCAAAACCAAAAGAGCAAGGATTAAAATAGATGCAATAAGTTCCTTCGTTACGCTCGGCACACTCATAATTTCACCTCCCTACTAAAAACCTTCCTTATAAAGAAAAGAGTTTTTCAATTTCTTCATCTGTAAATTTCAGTTGTCTAAAAACTCTCTTACAATACACAGGGTCTAATGTTTTCTTTCCCATCTGAACTGGAGCCGAGTATCTCTTGCCATCAATTGTTTTTGAATATATTGCATGGTCTGTTGAACCTTGTCTAACAAACCTTGCTCCGCCTTTTTCCAGCAGCCTCACAAGTTCCTTACTGGACATTGAAGGAATTTTAGGCATATGACGGAACCTCGTGAACTTCAAGCGGTCTTAAAATCAGACCTTCCGCAGGCTCTTTATACCACTCTGGCTCTGTATCCCTCAAAAATTCAATAAAATCTTCGGTAGAAATTGGAGTTACAATGGTTTCCGGATGCTCTTTTATATCTATCATGTAGGACTCTATTGCAACTCTGAGGTTCTTTTCTACAGTCGCAAGATCTTCGCCACGGGCAGAAACATTGAGTTCCAAACATACTGCTACATATTCAAGTTTGCTTTTACGGACTATTGCTGTGTATTTCGCTTCCATCTGATTCCTCCTTTGAAACTATTTTATCATGGAACAAATATCTCTTGTGTTTATGAGGTGTTCACTTTTTCAAAAACACCTTCTGTTTATCAGGCGCAATCAACTGCGGAGTCTGTTCGTTGTTATAGGTCTTTCTTGCGATGCCCTCCACATGGGGCTTTAAATAATCAAACAGTTCTCCTATCTCTATCATACCGTCTTTGATTCCCTTTAGCATAAAGTAAGTGAACAGTCCATGCCCTTTCTCCTCGTATGTTGAACTTATCTGGTTTCCTAATGAGGCAGAAAGCACTGCTACTTTTAAAGGAATCGCAAAACTCTCCAAATCTCATCTTAGTCCGCTCTACGAGTCATCGACCTGACAATACTGTGTTATTATCTGCTGTACCTTCAGGTAGTGGCTGTCGGTAGTTACAACTTTTAACCCATGCTGCATAGCAGAAGCAGAAATCCATAAATCATTGGTAGGTATCGGGGTACCTTCTTTCCTGAGATGATTAACAATCACAGCATATCTTTCTGATGTCTCTTCATCAATAGCCACAACCCTAACCCTTGGAGAGGAAAGAAATTCCTCAAGAATCGCCCTGTTTTTCTTTTGGCTTTTCCCCATTATAAAACCAGCCAACAGTTCACCGAGTATCACAGGATTTAGAAATATCTCGTCGGCATGCTGAATTGATAACTTAATCTCAGAGTTTCCTCTCAGGTAGGCAGAATAAGCTGATGTATCCAGTATTATCTTGTTTTTTTCCATAATTCCTCATCCACTTTTCGCTGTAGCTGAAGGTTGTTGTTGAATGTTGCAGCATCGTTTTTTGACCATACACCAGACAGATTATCCAGATCATGATACAGCGCTTTATTCTTTCTGTCCTTTGTTTTTACACCTGTTGCCTTTTCCAATAGGGCAATGAAAGCCTTATTAAGACTTAAACCTTTTGCTTTTGCTTCCTTTTTAACCATCGCTTCAATCTCATCAGGTATACTCCTCAGCGTAATCTGTTTCACGTGCATCACCCCCCTTGACCCTAAAAGTGATTCATTATGATTCTATTGTTGCAGTAATATCCATTTATGTCAAGAATATACATGATAGGAACTCGCTGAATTTGATAATACATAGCTACACTCACCTCACCCTCAGCGTCCTCATCCTGTTTATAGCCGCTGCCACTTCAAATATCCTGCGCAGGTCTTCTCTGGATCTCATATATTTCCGGTCATCCTCCCATTCAGTTGGTGACAAGGATTCAAGGGGTAGGGGCAATCCTTTATGGTTGCCCTGTAGGGGCAAGGTTATCCCTGCCCCTGCTTTTCACAAACCAGACAAAAAGCCCTGTGGCTACAAATCCGGCAAACCCTCCAAAAAGAAAGATGTAATCTATTCCCATAAAATCCATAAGGAGCCCCCCAAGCAGCGGACCACCTGCCAATCCCAAACTCATAGCCATGTCGAATGCCCCCATTACAGCCCCCATACCCATATTTCTTCCCTCTTCTACTGCTAAGGCAGTTGCTGCCGGCAGAGAGATGGCTCCGGCAATACCCATTACCATGTTTAAAACCAACAGATGGGCGAAATCAGATGTGTAAGGTATCAGTGATATTGCCAGGGAAGCCATAACCCCCCCAACAACAACCAGCTTACTTCGGCTGACCTTGTCTGCCAACCTTCCGAAGGGTGCCTGCAGAAAGGAGGTCAGTAATATATTTGCGGAGATCAAAAGCCCTATCTCCGAACCGCTCAAGCTAAGGTATTGGTGGGCAAAGATAGGGAGAAAGGTTGCAACCATTCCCCTTCCCACAGAATTGGTCAGTCTGAAGGCTGTTATCCCCTTTATTATTTTGTTGTCGAACATCATCCTGTAAGATGCCCTGGGATTTCCCCACGCTTTCTTATACAAATGGAGTTCGGGTAGAAATAGCAAAACCAGTGCAAACGCTATGAAGCTCAGTCCACCCATAGCATAAAAGGCTGCGTTCATACCAAAATGATCCTTTAAAACCCCACCCATAAGAGGCCCCACACCAAACCCGGCAAACAGAGAAACACTAAATGCCCCTATAAATGTCCCTTCTTTCTTCACCGGCGATATTTCACCTATGTAAGCCATGGCTATGGGGATAATCATTGCTGCAAATAAACCCTGCAAAAAACGAATGACGGCCAGCTCATAAGCCTTATCCGCATGGGTATAGATCATTGAAACTAAGGTATATCCAAATAGTCCGATGCATATAAATATCTTTCTGCCCTTTTTGTCAGATAGTCTGCCGATGATAGGCATGAATATAGAACGAGAAATGGAAAAGCCAGAAAAGATTATACCCAACCAGATCCCGGTAGCCCCTAAGTTCTGGGCATAAAGGGGCAAAAGAGGTATAATAATCCCTATCCCCACCATAGCCGAAAAGACAGCCAAAAACAGCGTTATGAATACCCTTCTTACCAATCAGATACCCTCTAGCCCTCAGTTTATCTCAAAAATCCTGTGGCTGTTATCCCAATTAAAAAGCTTTACCGGGTAACCCCTGGATTTCTTCAGTTCTCTCCCCCATTCCAGGTAATCCGGATGACAGCTAAAGAATATTATCTGTCTGCTCTCAGCCAACTCCTCCAGTATCCTTAAAGATTTTGCCTGGCAATGAGGATCATAGTTGGCGAAGGAGTCATCTATGATCAATGGGAGAGTCACACCCTTACCCAACAGTTCCAGAGATGCGATTCTCAGACTGAGATAGAGCTGATCAATGGTTCCAAGACTGAGACTGGCTACCGGAATACTGTCATTAACCTTTGAGGAAAGGATTATCTTTGGCCAGGCTTTGATCAACTCGACACTGTCAAACTCCTCTGGCACAATCTCTTTAAAGTATTGGCTGGCTGTCTTTTCCATCTCTGGCAGATATTCCTCCTGTAACTCTTTTACCGCTTCTTCAAAGGTCGTTATAGCCTTTTCATAGGCTTTGTATATCAGATCAAGCTCCTTCAATCTGTCTTCGATATAAATCCTTCTTTCTTCTATGCCAACAGGGTCTTGTATCGTGTCTTTTAGGGTATCCAATCTCTCTTTTGCTCTTATAAGTTCATGTTCATAGTTCCTTAGTTTTGGTTCCAGTTCTTTCTCCTCCCTTCGCCATCTTTCTATCTCCTCTATGGCTGGACAGAAAGAAATCAAATCAGACTCGGTCAATTCCAGGTTGTATTGACGAACCCTACTGTCCAATGTCCTCTGTTTACCCTCTAACTCCTTCAGTCCCTCTTTCCCCAAAATTCCTTGCCTCTCAGCCTCTCTATTTTTCTTTTCTTCTATTAAGCTTTCATAATCATTCAATCTCTCCCTCATCTCACCTATAGAATTTGTATTGGTATCGCCAAGGATATTCTTGAACATCCCTTCATACCTTTCGTTTTGCTTATTAGCCTCCAATAATTCTTCTTCAGTATCAGCAAGATTTGAGTCAAGAGCAGACTTGAGCCTCTTTAGTTCCTTATATCTCTCCCATTCCTTCTTTAAGGTCTCAACATCCTTCTGCCGGGCATCCTGAAGAAGGGTGGTAATCCTCTCTTCCAGCTCCTTCAACTGGGCACAATCCCTTTTGATACCATCCCTCAATATCTGGAGTCGGGCTAAAAGTAGTCTTTTATTTTTATATACAGGGTACAATGCCCAAAGGAACATTGAAACCCCTATCAAGACAAGCAGCCCTCCAATCCATTTCACATTTCCATGTAGGCTGAACAAGGAAACTATCCCTGCCAAAGAGAGAAATACGCCGCCAATCTTTCTCCATGAAGGAATTCTGGAAGATTCGTGCTTCAAGGTTGACTCCATCCTTGTTAGTTCGACTTTGGCAGCCTCGGTCTCTTCTTTAATCTCTGATCTACGATACTCCCACCCTGGAAGATCCTGATCGATGGATTTGCTGCAATTCTCAAGCGGTTTCAATCTGTCGAGTTCTATCTGAACCCTGTGCCTATCTTCTTCGGTTACTTTCTTTTTATTCTCCAACCTTATAAGTTTGTCCTCTATGGCCTCTTTAGATGCCACCCAGTCAGGCAGTTCATTCTTTATGGTGTCTTTATAGATTTCAATAGATTGCAATGCCTCTATCCTCTTACCAATCATGGAAAGGCTTTCATCGATGGCTTTGACCCTTTGTATTTGCTCTGAAACCCTGTCCAGATCTTCAGCAGACTTTTGGAGCTCTTTCTGGATACCACCCTTCTTTTCTTGTTTCCCCAGCAAATATCTGACCTCTTCCAGTTGTTCTCTCTCTCCTGGAATCTCCTCTTCCAGTTTACTTACAGTATCTGTCAGCCTGGATAGCTCTTTAAATCCGTCTTTTGCATGTTTGAGGGCAGAGACAACTGCCTCTCTCTCCTCTTCGAGCGTATCATACTCCCTTTTCCTGGCATGCCTTATTTCAGTTGTTTTTGAAGCCTTTATTGCCAGTCTTTTTGCCTTGAGGATATCTATTATCTCTTTTGCATTGCTCTTAATGGAACCCGTGAACACCCTCTGGATTAAATGCCCTACCTCGGACAGATTCTCGCTTACCTTAGATAGTTCCTGCTGTCTTACACAGCAGGTAGAGGTAAACAGACCCAAATTCTCCATCCCGGTGTGATCGGATACATACTGTTTTACCTTTTCTGGGTCATTTGTTAAGTCTCTATATGTCTCATTATCAACGAGTTCTCCCAGGGAAACCCTGTTCTTTATAAAATCCCTTTCAATTTGAAAGAGCCTGTTATTAACCTGGTATTGAATTACTGTCCGGAACTCGTTGGGATTGGTCCATGACCACACAAAAGACCTGTTTAATCGCTCACTCTGTTTACCCAGGCCAAAAAGCCCAATCACAAGGGCATCCTGAAGGCTTGATTTACCAGCCCTGTTTCTTCCAACAAGGATATTGATATTATCACCAAATTCCACTCTTCGGTTATCAGAGTAAACCCTTATTCCTGCAAATTCGATGGACCTGATCCTCATCTCTTTTCGGCCTCTCTGATGGCATTGATTCCAAGGTTAAGGGCTACCTTAAGAAGCTGTTTTTCCTCCTCATTCTCTGTTCTATCTATCTGGTCTTCTAATTTACGACAGAACCTTCCGATTATGAACCTTGGATCAACCGGAATGTCCATGGGGGTATCCAACCGGTTTTTATTAATCTTCAGCATGTAGAAGTATCCGCTAAATCTCTCCTGTAACTCGTCGATGGTCTCTAATATATCCATCGTCGGCTTACCGGTCAGGTTCAGTTTGAGAATCTTATTATCACCGGCGTGTCCCCTGATCTTCATCTCCAGAGCGCCTTTTTCCTGGAAGCGGGTACAGTCGATGTTTAATATCTCTATGATCTTCCTTTGAACTTCTTCAATGGTTATGTTAACCTCACCCCGGTCAGAGATCTCCCCTAATATTACACACCGCTTCCCGGCATTCCGCTCATCCAGGTTCAGCCCCTCCGGGGCACCGGGATAGAAACATGCCTTTTTCTCCTCTGAAAAAATCCCCATGTGCCGATGGTAGTGCCCTAACGCTATATAGTTGAATGGCAATCTTTTCAGTTCTTCCAATGAAAAAGGCTGATCCTGGTACTCCTGATTCGGATACTCATACGAACCGTGAAAAAGCAGGATAGAGTTTTGCTGACTGAACTTGAGTTCAGGATTCTCAAGCAACCTGAAATTGGATTGATTTCTGTTATAGGCACATCCAACCACTGAGACCTTGAAATGTTCGAGGTCTATCGTTTCAAACCTGGGAGAGGTGAAAATGTGGAGGTTTTCCCCAAGAGAATTAAATTCTCTATCCCAGATCCCATTTGGGATATAATAATCGTGATTTCCAGGGATTATGAAAATAACCACATTGTTATCGCGTAACATCCTGAAGGTTTCGAAGACAAATTCCAGATCCTTCTTAGAGGGGTTGGGTGAATTAAACAGATCGCCGGATATTAGAAAAAGGTCAATACCCTTTTCTACAGCCAGACAGGCTATTCGACGAAAGGTAAGACGGATGTCCTCTCTCCTCTCTTCACCTCTCTCATCGAATTGATCAAACTCTCTTCCTAAATGGACGTCGGCAGTGTGAATAAACTTAACCATAACGCAAACCTACCATAAAGAAATTCTCTTTGTCAAAGCTATTTTAGCCCAGGATCTGCAATTCAGACACCAGACTTCTGACGTTAGACACCAGACTCCTAAATCCTGACTTCTGACTTCTGACTTGACACACATATAACTCTTATATATTATTCTACTTCATTTTGACAACACCCCAAAGATTATCAGTTCTTCTCCCAATTAGTTGGGAGAAAGTGGTACAGGATTCGATGATTCAAGGGTTCAAGTGCTTATTTATTCCACCTGAATCCTCGACTCCTTGACCCCTTGAATCCTTTTCATCGACCAACTCTTTGGGATATGAACCAGATTATCAGGAGGGATAATGGCACACGTTTTAAAGGCGTTTTTAGAACCGAAAAGCATTGCTATAGTTGGAGTTTCCAAGACACCTAATAGACCAGGACACCTTATCTTAAGAAACTTAAGAGAGTTCGGCTTTGCCGGAGATATCTATCCTGTTAATCCTGAAGGAGGAAAGATTCTAGGATTCAAGACTTACAAAAGCATGAAAGATCTCCCCAAGAATATAGATCTGGCCGTCTCTATGGTGCCCGCAGATGATACCCTTGAATTGTTGAATGACTGTGCAGACAAAGGAATCAAGAATGTATTACTGGTCTCCGGAGGGTTCTCTGAATCTGGTGAAATTGGGGCAAACCGCCAGATGGAGGTAGTTGACTTAGCAAAACAGAAGGGAATAAGAATAATGGGCCCTAATGCAGTCGGCCCTGTCAATACCTCTAACAGCCTTGTGCTACACTTTTATCCGATGGGTTACCTTAAGGAAGGAGGAGTGGCATTTATAGCTCAGAGCGGTCAATTCTGTTGCCCTGTCATGGAACATGTTATGTCATCTATGCACCTTGGGGTAAGCAAATCCATAGACCTGGGAAACTGCTGCGATATAGACGAGGCTGAGGCAATGGAGTATCTGGAAGAAGACCCTGAAACAAGGGTTATTGCTATGTACATGGAGAGTATCAGGGCAGGCAAGCGATTTATGGAGGCTGCGAAAAGGGTCACTAAAAAGAAACCCATAGTGGTATTTAAAACAGGAAGGACAGAGGATGGGCTGAAAACCGCTGCATCTCACACAGGCGCTATAGCGGTAGATGATACAGTATTCGATGTTGCGCTGAGACAGGCTGGGATTATAAGGGCTTTTGACCTGGATGAATTCCTTGATCTTACAAAGATATTTGACTCCACACATATACCAAAAGGAAACAGGATAGCGGTTATAACCTACAGTGGAGGTATCGGATCAATGGTTGCCGATGCCTGCGGAGAGTTTGGCATGAAGCTGGCTGAATTCTCAAAGGACACTATTGAAAAGGTTAAACCGTTCTTGCTTCCATCCACAAAGACATCAAATCCCTTAGACTGTTTTGCTGTCGGGGTTCCGCTGGATATAAATGATGTATATCGGGCACCTCTAGCCGCCTTTATGGGCGATCCAAATGTGGATATAGTCCTTCTCTGTCTTATGGTAAACAAGTGGGTTTGGAGTGTGGATTTAAATCATGTGTTAAGTGATTTAAAGCAATGCCAAAACAAGCCTGTGGCAGCCTGGGTAATAGGTGAGGATACGTTGGTGAGGGAACAGACCGGCACCCTTGAAGAAAACGGCATCCCTGTCTTTGCATCCCCTGAAAGGGCGATCAGGGCATTAGGCGCCCTGTGGAGATATCACTCCCGTATCTTTGAATCTTAAAAGGTATGTTCTGCGAAGGATTGGAGAGAATGTGGACATAATCTACTGGTTTTGGGACTTCTTCATCCACCTGGACGTGCACATGGGGGATGTGATAAAAACATATGGAATTTACACTTATGGCCTGCTATTTATCATCGTTTTCTGTGAGACCGGCCTGGTGGTGACGCCAATTCTGCCCGGCGATTCCATACTGTTCTCGGCCGGGACGTTTGCGAGCTTGGGATACATGGATGTCTGGTTACTTTCTGTCTTGCTTTCGGTCGCCGCCATCGCGGGAGACACCGTGAATTACTGGATTGGACACTACCTGGGGACCAAGGTATTCCAATACAAGAAATCCCGTTTTTTCAACCCGGAGCATCTCATGCGCGCTCACAAGTTCTATGAGAAGTACGGTGGAAAAACCATCATCATCGCCCGGTTCGTGCCCATCATTCGCACTTTCGCTCCGTTCGTAGCCGGGATCGGCTCCATGAGTTACGGCCGTTTCATCGCTTACAACGTGATAGGCGGACTGGCCTGGGTCTTGATCTGCGTGTTTGCCGGATACTTCTTCGGGAATTTGCCCTTAGTGAAGAAGAACTTCTCCCTGGTCATCATGGCTATCGTCTTTATCTCCATCCTGCCGGGCGTCATCGAGTTACTGCGGCACCGACAACCAGGGGCTTCGGAATGTGACTGATGTCCGACTGGATTGCCTTAATCATCCTCGGTTTAAAATTTGTATGCTACGGAGCTTTAAAGTTGGGCGAAAATAGACTTTCTAAAAAAATGGGAATTTAATTAAAAGCAGAGATAACCTATGAAATACCCCCCTGGAAGGAATCCGGATATTGAAGTGGGGAATTTTTCGGGGCGGACAGATCAGCGATGGAAAACAGATCCAATAATAGTTATTTAAAAAGAGAAGTCGGCCTGTTTTCTGCATTTATTCTGGTGGTTGCCAACATAGTAGGTACAGGGATATTTACTACATCAGGTTTTATTATAAGGGAACTTGGTAACCCTCAAAGTATGCTCCTTTGCTGGTTTCTCGGTGGTCTCTTTGCCCTTTCCGGTGCACTCTGTTATGGAGAACTCAGCGCCATCTTTCCAAGGGCAGGAGGAGAATATGTCTTTTTAAGGGAAAGCTTTGGGCGGGGGGTGGCATTTCTCTCTGGATGGATATCTCTCATTGTTGGATTTTCAGCCCCTATCGCCGCAGCTTCCATTGCTTTTGCCACCTACCTTTTACGTACCTTGCCAGCTTCACTAAACCCAATTATTACTATTCCATGTTTTGGTATTAATATCCTAACCATATCTTCTATTACCTTACTGGCTGCAGCAATTATTATCATCCTCTCTATGATTCATTATCACGGTCTGTTATTGGGGACATTTATTCAAAACTCTCTCACTGTATTCAAAATAACCGTTATTATCGCTTTTATTGTAGCCGGTTTATCCTTTGGCAATGGTTCATTATCCAACCTTTCTGAAGGGATGAATTTAAAATCGATTTTAACTGACAAGTTTGCAATATCGCTAATATTTATCTCTTTTGCTTACAGCGGCTGGAACGCTGCTGCTTATCTCGGAAGTGAGATTAAAGAGCCAAGTAGAAATATCCCCCTTTCCCTTTTTTATGGCACATTTTTTGTAATGGGTCTCTATCTGCTTTTAAATATTCTATATATCTATGCCCTCCCCGCTGAAGAGATGAGTGGTGTTCTGGAAGTAGGGAATTTGGCTGCTGTCTCGCTATTCGGGGAGCATGTAAGCAGATATTTTACAGCAGCCATTGCTATAGGCATCCTGTCCGCTCTGAGCGCCATGATAATGACAGGACCCAGGGTCTATTACGCCATGTCCAGAGACGGTGTGTTTTTTAAGCTTTTTAGTAAAGTGAGCAATATTCACAGAACGCCAGCCCATTCCATTTTTCTGCAAGCTGCTATTGCTGTATTAATGGTTATTACCACCTCCTTTTATAAATTACTCCTTTACATTGGATTTACACTGGCATTGTTCTCTATGATAACGGTGATAGGGATGATTGTGCTGAGGATAAAAGAACCTTTTCTGGAACATCCCTACAGAACGTTTGGATACCCAATTACCCCGTTGTTATTTATCTCAGGTAATCTATGGATTATCTATTTTTCCATAAAGAGCAAGCCCATTATTTCGCTTTTCGGTATAGGAACAATAGGATTAGGTTTTTTGTTTTACCTATACTTCAAGATAAGGAACAATACAGCGAAAACGAAACTTTCAGGTCAGACTAGATGACACAACAGCACACTTAAGCGCGCTGTTGTGTGTGTTTCCTCACCTATCGCTTCTTATAGACAGTAATCCTCTTTCCTATTCGACCTACTGAAAGAAGCTCTTTAAATGCTTCGTGTTCAATATAGCCAACGAGTATGGCCTCTTGCTTCAACTCTTTAGCCAATTTCTCTTCAAGACGTTTCTCTTCAAAGCTGCCGCTCATAAAATAGTAGATAACATCATATCCGGAAAAGTCTGCCTCAAAGAAATCACCCCTGATAAGTTCTGTTTTAGACAGATCAAACCTATTGGATAGTTTGTCCCGAGCCTTGAGACCTGAATTAAATATGTCCTCGTCGAATTCAATTCCAGTTGAGGCAGCGCCAAAAAGAGATGCTAAAAAAACTACCCTTCCATCACCACTTCCAAGATCGAGGAAGCGAATCCCAGGTTTCAATACCTTATTGAATGCCGTCAATATGTTTGGGTCCTTTATTCTGGTTGGGACAAAGATACCTTTTTCGACATAATAGCCCCCTGTTTTAAAACTGAACAATTGATTCTCAATCTTCTTCGGCAGAGACTGATCACACGCTTTTACTATAATATCTATCATTTCCTCTGTAATTACCTGAGATGACTGAGTATGAATAGGAAACAGATTTCCTTTGACTGAGGACTTATCTTCTGCAATGCAATAAGGCGCTATAGAATAAGAAACAAAGAAGAAAAAAACAGACAGCACAGATATTAGAAGCAAAGTATAGTTTTTTTTGTTGGAATGAACAGCTTTTATATTTGACATTGTATTTTCCTGAATAATTGTTGTATTCCCATCACCCAATGAACTAGCAAATATCCCTAGGCAGCTATCGACTTGAGGTGGTTAAGATTCACTTTTTGTTTAGCTTTCCACAAATCATACTGAAGCTGAAGCCTTAACCATCCCTCTGGAGTCCGGCCAAAAACCTTTGAAAGTCTCAAAGCCATTTCTGGACTAATCCCCGACTTACCGTTCAAAAGCATTGAAAGGGTTTTTCTGGTAACACCAAGAGATTCAGCAGCCTCGGTGACAGCCAAGTTAAGTGGATCGATACACATATCTCTAATTATTTCACCCGGATGTGGTGGATTATGCATACCCATAATAATCTCCTTTAATGATAATCTTCATAATTTACTTCAAAAACATCTCCATTTTTTATCCTGAATGTTATACGCCAATTCCCGCTAACCTTTACAGCCAATGTATCCTTTCTTTTACCTTTTAAATTGTGCAAATTTAAACCAGGCAAATCCATATCATCGACAGTTTCAGATGTCTCAAGAAGTGCGAGAATTCTCCGCAGGCGTTCCACATGCTGTAGGTTAACTCCGGAGGTGTGTCCGGATTCAAATAGCCTCTTCAGCCCTTTATTTATCACCGATTTTTGCAAAGGGATAACCGTCACACGATATAACAAAGAATGTAAATCCTGTTGTTTAGATTACTACTGATAATCTGCTGTCCTTTTCGACCAGAATATTCTTTTTAATAAGGTCATCAACTATTTCATTAAACCTGGATCCAGAGTGAACAGTTAAAAACCGTATACTTTCAAGGACTTAATTATCACATTTTGTGAAGAAAAACTGTTTGATTTCAAAGAAGAATCAATCATTGGCTCTGGATTTAGGTTAAATAAAATAATTAGTCATTTCTTGGAGTTCTCAATGAAAAGATTAATTTTTCTGAAACAACTAGTGATACATTTTTGAGGATTTGACAGCTACTCCATACGATGGTGAAATTCATATATATCCTTTTTTATATTTTAGTATCTTACCAACAGCACTTTTAGGTAGATTACTAACAAATTCCACAGATTGGGGCACGGCGAAATCAGGAAGATTTTTCTTGCAAAGTTCTATAACTTCTTCTTCCGTTAATTCTTTCCCTTCCCGCAGTACAATAAAGGCCTTTATTGCTTCTCCAAGGTTTTCATCCGGTAACCCTATTACTGCAGCTTCTTTAACAGAGAGGTCCTGATAGATTATATCTTCAATTTCCGAAGCTACAATAGTCTTCCGCGAAATTGTTATAAAGTCCTTTTTCCTTCCTTGAATGTATATATAACCTTCATCGTCTATTGTAGCCATATCTCCTGTATAAAGCCATCCATCTCTTATGGTCTGTTCAGTTGCCTGAGGTGCCTTCAAATATCCTTTCATGATGGCATCACCCCTAACTATAATCTCACCTGGTATGTAAGGTGGAAGGTCATTTCCCTGATCATCAACTACCCTTATGTTTACATTTATGGCCTCCCTGCCAACGGATTGTAACCTTTTCAATTCCTCAGGAGATCCTTCTGTGACAACCTCGTCTGGTCTTAGCCAGGCTATACCACCGCATTCTGTGAGAGCAAACATATTACCGAAGATATTACCGAAGACCCTTATGGCCCTTTTAAGAATCTCAGAAGATAGAGGAACTCCGGTAAGAGCAATGAAACGCATAGTGTTTAAATCATATTTCCCTATATCCGGGTGATCGAGAAGCTGGATAAGGAAGGGAGTGCCCATAAATGTATGATTTGCCCTCCTTCTCTCGATTGTCTCTAAAATACAATCAGCCGTCATCTCCGCTGCTATAATACAGCTACCTCCTACATAATAATGGCTGAAAACCCAAATTGGAATTACCGGTCCCCAAAAAATCGGTGTAGCGATTATACCTATATCGTCCGGTGTAACTCGATGCGCAAACAGAGTGTTCAAGGCTATCGCTAGGCTGCTCTTATGGGTATGAACTATTTGCTTGGGAAATCCAGTTGTCCCACTTGTATTAATGATAAGCAAATCATCATCTTCATTAACGGATATATTGGGGTCTTTCGACTCATGAGCCAAAATGAATTTTTCGTAATTTATCTCACTTTCTACAGGTTCAGCCAGAACTATAAAATCTTTCAAACTGTTGAGTTCCCCTT
>Ga0210015_1000941_pt1 | contig 29406 bp, 29 predicted proteins | sample CryGeymeta201522_FD_185471 | JGI IMG/M metagenome (GOLD analysis project Ga0210015, IMG submission 185471) | Groundwater microbial communities from Crystal Geyser aquifers in Utah, USA - Crystal Geyser metaG 2015-22 (SPAdes) (version 2) | ecosystem: Environmental > Aquatic > Deep subsurface >... | reverse complement strand
CCAGAACCATGGGCACGGGACAGAGTTGCGCGTCTGTCTCACGCCCCCTGCCATCTTCCCGCCGCCGGTCTGCGCCCGTCATGGTGGCAGCCGCCCGTCATGGTGGCAGCCGCCCGTCATGGTGGCAGCCGCCCGGCATGGTGGCAGCCGCCCGGCATGGTGGCAGCCGCCCGGCATGGTGGCAGCCGCCCGGCATGGTGGCAGCCGCCCGTCATGGCAGCCGATCAGGCGTCGAGTTCCGCGTCCCAATAGAGGTAGTCGAGCCAGCTCTCATGCAGGTGGTTCGGCGGGAACTTGCGGCCCATGTTCTGCAGATCGACCGCCGTGGGACGGCGCGGGGGGTGGCGCAGGGTCAGGCCGGACTGGCGCAGGCTCTTTGACCCCTTGTGCAGGTTGCAGGGCGAACAGGCGGCCACCACATTTTCCCAGCTCGTGATCCCGCCCCGGGCGCGCGGCACCACATGGTCGAACGTCAGATCCCCGCGCGCGCCGCAATACTGGCAGCAGAATTCATCCCGCAAGAAAAGATTGAAGCGCGTGAAAGCCACGCGCTTCTGAGGTTTCACATAGTCCTTGAGCACCACGACCGACGGAATCCGGATCACGGTGGATGGACTTCGGACCACCTCGTCATATTCCGCGACAATATCGACCCGGTCGAGCCAGGCCGCCTTGACCGCCTCCTGCCAGGGCCAGAGCGAGAGCGGGTAGTAGGACAGCGGCCTGTAGTCGGCGTTGAGCACCAGCGCAGGATGCTGGCGCAGCGCGGCCGGGTCGCGCACGAAATGTGTCCTGAAGTCGCCGTCCATATCTGGTCGCACCCTCTCGCCGTCGTCCTCGAACGCTGTGCAGTCTGGGTGGGCGTTGCCGCCCCTTGGTCCGGACTATATATCGCGTTGCGTTCAGGGCAAGCCCCGCAACATGCGGTGTCTTTACCCTTTGGCTAGCGCGATTCCGTGACAGCGGCGTGACGCGGTGTCAGCTGTATCCCAGCCGCTCGCGCAGGAAGGCCAGCGCCACCTCGAGCCCGTCGGGCGCGATGCCATGGCCGGTGCCGCGCATGATATGGGCATAGACCTCGGTCCAGCCCGCATCCTGCAGCCCCTGCGCGGCCAGCGGCAGCGACTGCACCGGCACCACGTCGTCGGCATCGCCATGGATCAGCAGCACCGGCGGCCGGCAGAGCGCCTCATCAGCCAGCGCCTCGGGCTCGAGCAGGCGGCCCGAAATCGCGATCACGCCCGCCAGCGGTTCCTCGCGGCGCGGCGCGACATGCATCGCCATCATCGCGCCTTGTGAAAAGCCCAGCAGCATCACCTGCTCCTCGAGCAGGTCCTCATCGACCAGCACCCCGTCGATAAAGGCCTGCAGGTCATCCGCCGCGCGCATCAGCCCGGCGCGCTGTTCCTCCTCGGACGATCCGTCGATCCAGGGGATCGGGAACCACTGAAACCCCATCGGCGCGCCGGCGCAGGCCTCGGGCGCATCGGGGGCAAGGAACAGCGTGTCGGGCAGATGTTCGCCCAGCGGGTCGGCAAGGCCCAGCAGATCAGCCCCATTGGCCCCATAGCCGTGCAGAAAGATCAAGGCAGAGCGGATCTCGCCGCTCTGCGGCTCGCGCCGGTCGCTTTGCAGGGCTCGGGTCATGGCACTCTCCTGTCTGTCGGCAACCGGTCTGTCAGCACCCGTGGTAAAGCGCGCGCGTCGCCCTGGCAACCGCCCGCCGTCAGGCCACAGCCTCGCGCGCCTTGATGACCCGGTAATGTGCCCACAGGATGCGTGCCGCGACCGCGCGCCAGGGCGACCAACCCTGCGCCATACGCGCCAAATCGCCGGCCTTTGGGCGCGAGGGCAGCGCGAAGATGTCGCGCGCGGCCTCCTGCAATGCCAGATCGCCCGCCGCCAGCACATCGGCCCGGCCGAGCGAGAACATCGCATAGATCTCGGCCGTCCAGGCGCCGATGCCATCGACCTGCATCAGCCGCGCCACCACCTGCGCATCCGGCAGGTCGCGCAGCGCGGCGTAGTCGATCCGCGCCGCGGCCAGCGCGCGGGCATAGCGCATCTTCTGCCGGCTGAGCCCCGCTGCGCGCAGCGCGGCGTCATCCGCCGCCGCCACCGCATCCTCGCACACCAGCCCCGCCGCCTGCATCCGCCCCCAGATGGCATTGGCCGAGGCCAGGCTCACCTGCTGCCCCACGATCGCCTGCAACAGCCGGTCGAACCCCTCGGGCTGGCGGCGCAGGGGCAGCGGCCCGCAGCCTGCGAGCACCCGGCCAAAGCGCGGCTCGCGCGCGGCGAGCCAGGCCGCGCCTTCGGCCACGCAGGCGTCGCCCACGATGATCCGCCCTCCCCCGCTCACATCCGCCGCACCCAGTCGAGCGCCGCCTCGACCGTCTCGACCCGGGGCGACACCGGCGGCGGGCGGCGGATCATCAGCACCGGGATGCCGAGGTTGCGCGCGGCGATGAGCTTGCTGCGGCTCTCCTCGCCGCCCGCGTTCTTGACCACGATCCAGTCCACGCCAAGCTGCGCAAAGAGCCGCTCTTCGCGCTCGACCGAAAAGGGCGGCCGGCCGATGACGAACTCGCCCCCCTCAAAGGGGAAAGGCGCTGTCGGCGGGTCGATCTGGCGGCACAGCACCCGGCAGCCGCGCAGCCCCGCAAAGGCCGCAAGCGTCTGCCGCCCGGTCGCCAGAAACACGGTGGCACCGGGGCGGACATGGCTGGCGGCCTCCTCCTCGCGGTCGATCATGGTCCAGTCATCGCCCGCATCCGGTGTCCAGGCGGGCCGCTCCAGCCGCAGATAGGGCAGCGCGCGGGCGGCACAGACCTCGGCCGTGCGCGCCGTGATGCGCGCGGCAAAGGGATGCGTGGCGTCAAGGACCGCCGTGATCGCGGCCTGATCGAGATAGCTCTCGAACCCCTCCCTGCCGCCAAACCCGCCGACCCGCAGCGGCAACGGCAGCGGCTCGGGCTGGCGCGTCGCCCCGGCGAGCGAGGCAATGACCGGCCGGCCGCAGTCCACCAGCCGCCAGGCGAGGCGGCGCGCATCACCGCTTCCTGCCAGCAGCAACAGCGTCATGCGGCCGCGCCCGCACAGGCGAGGACCGCCCCCGCCCGGTCCACCACCACCACATCGACGGCGACAGCCGGTGCGGCACCCGCGAGCATCACCTCCAGCCGCCCGAGCGCGCGCGTGGCAATCGCCTGCGCCAGCGGCGTGCCGCTGATCCGATGCGCCTCGAGCACGGTGTTGACACCTGTCAACTCGGCCCGCCCGGTCCAGTCGGCCAGTTGCGCCAGATCGACCTGGCTGCGCGCAGAGTGCAGATCGACCGCGCCCTGCGCGAGCTTGGCCATCTTGCCGATACCGCCGCCGATGGTCAGCCGCGCGACCGGATGGCGGCGCAGATACTTGACCAGCCCACCGACGAAATCCCCCATATCGAGCATCGCATGGTCGGGCAGGCCGTAGAGCGCCTGCACGGTCGCCTCGGACGTGGCCCCGGTGCAGCCCGCGACATGGTCCAGCCCCGAAGCCCGCGCCACATCGATGCCGCGGTGGATCGAGGCGATCCAGGCAGCGCAGGAAAACGGCCGCACGATGCCGGTCGTCCCCAGGATCGACAGCCCGCCTTCGATCCCCAGCCGGGGGTTCCAGGTCCTGAGCGCCAGCGCCGCGCCGCCCGGCACGCTCACGGTGATCTCCACATCGCCCCTGCGGGCATAGCGCGCCGCCATCTCGGCCACGACGCCCTGCATCATCGCACGCGGCACCGGGTTGATCGCGGGCTCGCCCACCGCGATGGGCAGCCCGGGGCGGGTGACGGTCCCCACCCCCTCGCCCGCGCGGAACCGCACACCGCCCGCGCTCGCCGCGACACGCACCACGACCAGCGCGCCATGCGTCACATCGGGGTCATCGCCGGCGTCCTTGGTGATCCCCGCCTCGGCCCAGCCAGGCCCGGCCGCGCGATGGGCCAGCGCAAAGACCGGCGTCTCGCCGCGCGGCAGTGTAATCTGCACGTCGCGCGCAAAGGCGCCCCCCCAGAGCGCCGCCAGCGCCGCCTTGGTCGCGGCGGTCGCACAGGCGCCCGTGGTCCATCCCCGGCGCAACTCTCTCACAGGCGGTGTCTCCATCGGGCCGGACTATAGAACCGCAGGCCGATGCCGCCAATGCGCATTGCAGCGTCGCTTGCCCTCTTTCGCACGCCCGCGCGGCGCGTCATAACAAGCGGATGAATGACACCTTCGCCCTGCCCGGTTCTGACTGGCCGACCCTGCTGCCCGGCTGGGTCTGGCTCTGTGGTGCCGGCCCCGGCGACCCGGGCCTGCTGACGCTGCACGCGCTCAACGCACTGCGCCAGGCGGATGTGGTGGTCTATGACGCACTGGTCGAGCCGCGCATCCTCGACTGGGCGCCACAGGCGCGCCACCTCTACGCCGGCAAGCGCGGCGGCAAACCCTCGGCCAAACAGCGCGACATCTCGCTGCAACTGGTGGAACTCGCGCGCAGCGGTGCCCGCGTCCTGCGGCTCAAGGGGGGCGACCCCTTTGTCTTCGGCCGCGGCGGCGAAGAGGCGCAGACCCTGGTGCAGCACGCCATCCCGATCCGCATCATCCCTGGCATCTCGGCCGGAATCGGAGGGCTGGCCTATGCCGGCATCCCGGTCACGCACCGCGACGTCAATCAGGCCGTGACCTTTGTCACCGGCCACGACCAGTCGGGACAGACGCCCTCATCGCTCGACTGGCCCGCCATCGCCCGCAGCGCCGGGGTGATCGTGATCTACATGGGGATGAAACATCTGTCCCAGATCGCAGGCGCACTCATCGCAGCCGGACGCCCGGCGGGCGAACCCGTCGCCATCGTCACCGAGGCGACAACACCCGCGCAGCGCGTGCTCGAGACGACGCTGGGCACAATGGTCAGCGACGCCGCAACCGCGGGGATGGAGCCGCCCGCCATCATCTGCGTCGGGCGCACCGTGCTGATGCGCCAGACGCTCGACTGGCAGGGCATGGCGGCAGGCCTTGCGCCGCGCCACCTCGACCCGCTGGGCCGCGACGATGCCGCGCAGACGGCCTGATCCGATGCGCCGTCGCCCCGGCTTCTTTGCGCCCCGGGGGCTCCGCCCGTTGTCGGGGGAAACGATCCCCCGGATCGTTTCTCGCCCCCCTCCAACCCCGCCGGAGGCATCCGCACGCACAACCTTGCGCAATCCCACGGCATGAGCGGTCTGATCCTTTCGGCTCCCGCATCGGGGAGCGGCAAGACCACGATCACGCTGGGCCTCCTGCGCGCGCTGGCGCTGCGCGGAGTGCGGGTGCGTGCGGCGAAATCCGGCCCCGACTATATCGATGCGCGCTTTCACGAGGCCGCCTGCGGCGCGCCCTGCACCAACCTTGATGCCTGGGCGATGACACCCGCGCGCATCGCGGCGCTGGCCAGCGGCACCGGCACGCTGATCGTCGAAGGCGCGATGGGCCTCTTTGACGGTGCGCCCCCCGACAATCGCGGCGCCACCGCCGACCTCGCCCGCATCCTGCGCCTGCCCGTGGTCCTGGTGATCGACGCGGCGCGCATGGCGGGGTCGGTCGCGGCGCTGGCCGAAGGCTTCGCCCGGCACGACCCGATGGTGCCCGTCGCGGGCGTGATCCTCAACGCCATCGGCTCGCCCCGGCACGAAGCGATGCTGCGGCGCGCGCTCGCGCCTGCAGGTCTGCCGGTGCTGGGGGCGGTGCCGCGCCTGCCCGACCTCGCCCATCCTGCCCGCCACCTCGGGCTTGTGCAGGCGCAAGAGCGTCCCGACCTCGACGCCTTCCTGACCCGCGCTGCGGCGCTGGCCGAGGCGCATCTGGACATCGACGCGCTGATGGCGCTGGCCGCGCGCGCGCCCGCACCACAAGGCAGCGCGCCGCAAGGCAGCGCGCCACAAGGCAGCGCACCACAGGGCAGCGCACCACAGGGCAGCGCGCCACAGGGCAGCGCACCACAGGGCAGCGCACCACAGGGCAGCGCGCCGCGCCTGGCGCCGCCCGCGCAGCGCATCGCCATTGCGCAGGATGCCGCATTCGCCTTTGCCTATCCGCATCTCCTCGCCGACTGGCAGGCCGCCGGGGCCGAGGTCACGCCGTTTTCGCCACTGGCCGACGACCCGGTGCCGCCCGCCGATCTGGTGTTTCTCCCGGGCGGCTATCCAGAGCTGCATGCAGGCCGGATCGCCGCCGCCACAACCTTCATTCAAAGCCTGAAGAGCGCCGCGCAAAATACTGATATATATGGAGAGTGTGGTGGCTACATGGTTCTCGGCCATAGCCTGACCGACGCGGCGGGAACCGTCTGGCCCATGGCGGGCCTGCTCGACCTCGCGACCTCATTCGCCAGCCGCCGCCTGCATCTGGGCTACCGCGAGCTGCACGCGGCCCAAGGGCTCCTTGCCGGGCGCTGGGCCGGGCATGAGTTCCACTATGCGACCACCGCCCAGGCGCGCGGCGCGCCCTTGTTCGCCGCCACCGATGCCGAAGGCAACGCCCTGCCGCCCATGGGCCTGCGCGCCGGGCGCGTCTGCGGCTCTTTCGCGCATCTGATCGACAGGCGCGGTTGAGAGGCATTGCATCGCCGCGCGGGCGGGTTTAGCGATTTCGTCATGACCATCACGCTCCCCCCCGATGACAGAACCGCAAAGCGCAACGTGGCCGTGCTCGTGGCCGCGCAGGCCATCCTCGGCTCGCAAGTGACGATGATCTTCGTGATCGGCGGGCTGGCGGGGCTGATGCTCGCGCCCAATCCCTGCCTCGCCACGCTGCCGATCTCGATGATCGTGTTCGGCTCCATGTCCACCGCGCCCTGGCTCAGCCAGGTGATGCAGGTGCGCGGGCGCAAGACCGGGTTCTTCATCGGTGCGATCGGCGGGCTGATCGGATCGGCCATCGCCGCCTATGCGGTGTCCACCGCGAATTTCTGGCTGTTTCTGGTCGGCTCCTACCTCACCGGCACCTATATGTCGGCGCAGGGCTTCTACCGCTTTGCCGCGACCGACACCGCCTCCGACGCCTTCAAGCCCAAGGCGATTTCCTACGTGATGGCGGGCGGGCTGATCTCGGCACTGATCGGGCCGCAACTGGTCAAGGTGACGGATGACCTGACGGCGGTGCCCTTCGTGGGCACCTATCTGGTCGGCATGGCGATCAACCTGGTCGGCATGTCACTGTTTTTCCTGCTCGACCTGCCCAAACCCGCGCCGCGCACGGCACAGACGCCGGTGAGCCGGTCCTGGGGCGAATTGCTGCGCACCCCGGCCATCGGCGTGGCGGTGATCTGCGGCATGGTGTCCTACGCGCTGATGAACCTCGTGATGACCTCGACCCCGCTCGCCGTTGTCGGCTGCGGCTTTACCAAGGGCAACGCGGCCGACATCGTGTCGGCGCATGTGCTGGCGATGTTCGCGCCGTCGTTCTTCACCGGCCATCTGATCGCCCGCTTCGGCGCGGAAAAGATCGTGGGCACCGGCCTCGTGATTCTCGCGTTTGCCGGGGTCGTGGGGATCATGGGGGTCGAACTCACCAATTTCTACGTCGCCCTGGTCCTGCTCGGCATCGGCTGGAACTTTGGCTTCATCGGGGCGACGGCCATGCTGACCAAGACCTATGCGCCGCATGAACGCGGCCGCGTGCAGGGCATGAATGACGCCATCGTGTTCGGCTGCGTGACGCTGGCCTCGCTCGCCTCGGGCGGGCTGATGAACTGCTCGGGTGGCGATGTGGTCGAAGGCTGGACGGCGGTCAACCTTGCGATGACGCCGTTCCTCGTGCTGGCGGGCGGCGCGCTGATCTGGCTCGTGATGCGGCCCAAGAGCGCGGCTGCCTGAGCTGCCACGCGGATGGGCCCCCAAGCGGATGGGCCCCCAAGCGGATGGGCCTGCAAGCGGTTGGGCCTACCAGCCCCCGCGCCAGACCCTGGCCATGAGCGTGAGCCTGCGCCGCGCCTCTGACGTGCCAAGCCGCCCTTCGGGCACCGCCTGCGGATCAGCCCGCGCCTGCCGCAGCAGATCACCCGCCCGCCAGCCGGCGCGCAGCGCGGGGATCGCCGGGCCAAAGCCGGTGCGGCGGTGGCGCGCCAGCATCCCCAACCCGTAATCGGCAAGGTTGCGCACCTCGGCCAGCGTCGCATGGGCGAGCGGCGCGCGCCCGGCGGCGGTGAGCGTGGGCACCGCCATCAGCCAGTTGGCGATGCCGCCCGCGATCGCCGCCTCGCGCAGAGCGACCTCCTGCGCCGCGTCGCCCCCCAGCGCCAGCGCCGCCAGCACCGCAAGCGACCCCGCGCCGCGGTCGATCTGGCCGATCACATCCTCCTCGCGGGCAAAGGCTGCGCCGTCGATGTCCCATTCACGCGCGGTGATCAGCGTCGCGAACACCGCGCCCGGCAAGGCCCTGTCGCGGATCAGCGCGGAAAGCGGCCCCGCGACCTCATGCCCGCGGGGCGCCCCCCCCGCGTCGGCCTCGGCCACGACATCGCGCCACCATTGCAGCCGCATCCGCGCGATCAGCGGCTCGCGCGTGATCCAGGGCGCGCGCGCGACCTCGAGGTTGAAGGCGTAAAGCGTGAACAGCGCGGCGCGCGCGGCGACCGGCGCCGCCATCGTGGCGAGAAAACGGTCAGGATCGCCACGTTCGACCAGCGCGGCACAGGCGGCGAGGGTCACACCGCAGCCCCCATATCGCGCACCAGTTTCCAGTTGATCGCGTCGAGCAGCGCCTCGAAACTCGCATCGACGATATTGGCGCTCACCCCCACGGTGGACCAGCGCCGCCCGGCCTCATCCTCGCTGTCGATGATGACGCGGGTGACGGCCTCGGTCCCGCCCTGCGTGATGCGCACCTTGAAATCGACGAGCCGCAGCGTGTCGATGCAGGCCTGATAGGGGCCAAGGTCCTTGGCCAGCGCCTTGGCCAGCGCATTGACCGGGCCGCGGTCGGTGCCGGTGGCATCCATGCTCTCGCTGACCGAGAGCATCTTGCGTTCGCCGATCTTGACCACCACCACCGCTTCAGAGAGCGAGATCATCCGGTCATACTTGTTCTTGCGCCGCTCGACCGTGACCCGGTAGCGCTTGACCTCAAAGAACAGCGGCATCAGCCCCAGTTCGCGCCGCGCGAGCAACTCGAAACTCGCCTGCGCGCCGTCATAGGCATAGCCCTGATCCTCGCGCGCCTTGATCGCATCGAGGATCCGGCCCAGCCGCGCATCGCCGGGCGCCACCTCGATCCCCGCCGCCGCCAGCCGCGCGCGCAGGTTCGACTGCCCGGCCTGGTTCGACATCGGGATCACGCGGACATTGCCCACCAGCGCGGGGTCGATATGCTCGTATGTCGCGGAGTCCTTGAGGATCGCGCTGGCATGCAGCCCGGCCTTGTGGGCAAAGGCGCTCGCGCCCACGTAAGGTGCTGCGCGCCGCGGCACCCGGTTGAGGATATCGTCGAGCGTGCGGCTCACCCGCACCAGCCCCGCCAGCGCCGCGTCGCTCACCCCGGTCTCGAACCGCCCGGCATAAGGCTGCTTGAGCGCCAGCGTCGGGATCAGCGTGGTGAGGTTGGCGTTGCCGCAGCGCTCACCCAGACCGTTGAGCGTGCCCTGGATCTGCCGCGCGCCCGCATCCACCGCCGCCAGCGACCCCGCCACGGCCATGCCGAGGTCGTCGTGGCAATGGATGCCCAGCCGCGCGCCGGGGATGCCGGCGGCAATCGCCGCGCGCACGCCGGCGGCGATCGCCTCGGGGACCGTGCCGCCGTTGGTATCACACAGCACCACCCAGCGCGCCCCGGCCTCGAGCGCCACCCGGCAGGCGCGCAGCGCATAGGCCGGGTTCGCGGCCCAGCCGTCAAAGAAATGCTCCGCATCGAACAGGCATTCGCGGCCCTGCGCCACCACATGCGCCACCGAGGCCGCGATATTGGCAAGGTTCTCCTCCAGCGTGATCCCCAGCGCCGTCGTGACATGGAAATCATGCGCCTTGCCCACCAGACAGACCGCCGGCGTGCCCGCATTGACGACGCCCGCGAGCACATCGTCATTTTCTGCCGACCGCCCCGCCCGCTTGGTCATGCCAAAGGCCGTCATCACCGCCCGGGTCGGCCCGACACGGGCAAAGAACTCGCTGTCGGTCGGGTTCGCCCCCGGCCATCCGCCTTCGATGTAATCGAGGCCAAGCGCGTCGAGCATTGCCGCGATGCGCAGCTTTTCCGGCGTGGAAAACTGCACGCCCTGCGTCTGCTGCCCGTCGCGCAGGGTGGTATCAAAGAGGAAAAGTCGTTCCATTTTCACCCGTCTTTCGCATCTTTTGGCCCCAAATATCCTGGGGGGAGCGAAGCGGGGGGCAAAGCCCCCCTCCGCCATCGTCGCATGTCACGCCGGCAGGTCGAGCCGCGCCGCGTCGAAATCCGGCCCCGGCTCCCAGGTCGCGGCAGCGCCGCTATCGGCCACGCGCACCCCGGCCGCGGTCAGGATCGCCCTGATCCGGTCCGCCTGCGCAAAGTCGCGCGCCTGTCGCGCCGCCATCCGCGCCGCGATGAGCGCATCGATCCGCGCGGCGACATCAGCGGGCACCCGATCGCCGGCCAGGCCGGGATCGAGCAGCCCCAGCAGGCGCGCCGACGCCACAAAGCAGGCCGCATCCCCGCCGCCCTGCCCCAGCGCCTTGGCCATCTCGTGCAACCGCGCGATGGCGAGCGGGGTGTTGAGGTCATCGGCAAGCGCCGCGACCATCGCCGCATCGGGATCAGCACCGGGTGCGACCCCCGTCACCAGCCCGCGCCAGCGATAAAGCGTCGCCTCCGCCTCGGCGCGGCGGGTGTCCGTCCAGTCCATCGGCTTGCCATATTGCGTGCCCAGCAGCACAAGGCGGATCACCTCGCCCGATACGCCCTGATCCAGCAGGTCGCGCACGGTAAAGAAATTGCCCAGGCTCTTGGACATCTTCTTTCCCTCGACCAGCAGCATCTCGTTATGCAGCCAGAAGCGCGCGAACGACCCCTCCGGATGCGCGCAGGCCGATTGTGCGATCTCGTTCTCATGATGCGGAAACTGCAGGTCGATGCCGCCGCCATGGATGTCGAAACTCGCCCCCAGCAATTCCTGCGCCATGGCCGAACATTCGATATGCCAGCCGGGCCGGCCCCGGCCCCAGGGGCTGTCCCAGCCGGGCGTGGCGTCGTCCGACGGCTTCCACAGCACAAAGTCCATCGGATTGCGCTTGTAAGGCGCAACCTCGACCCGCGCGCCCGCGATCATGTCCTCGATGCTGCGGCCCGAGAGCGCGCCATAGGCCGCGTAGCTCTCCACCGCAAAGAGCACATGCCCCTCGGCCGCATAGGCATGCCCGCGCGCCACAAGATCCGCGATCATCGCGATCATCTGCGCGATATAGTCGGTCGCGCGCGGCTCCTGCGACGGGCGCAGCGCCCCCAGCGCATCCATGTCGGCGTGATACCAGCCGATCGTCTCATCCGTGATGGCGCGGATGTCGCGGCCCGTCGCGGCGGCGGTTGCGTTGATCTTGTCGTCCACATCGGTGAAGTTGCGCACATAGGTGACGTGTTCGGCGCCAAAGACATGGCGCAGCACGCGGAAAAGCACGTCGAACACCACCACCGGGCGCGCATTGCCCAGATGCGCGCGGTCATAGACGGTGGGCCCGCAGACATACATCCGCACGTTCGCGGGGTCGAGCGGGACAAAGACCTCTTTCTTGCGGGTCGCGGTGTTGTGCAGACGGATGGTGGTCATGGACAGCCTCTTGGCGCGGCGGGAATTACCCGCGGGCTTGTCTCAATCTCACTCGAAAGGGAAGTGTCAAGACGCGGCCCGCGACGAAAGTCAGCGGGGAATACAGCAGCAAACGGGGGTGCGGATCAACGTCATGACGCCCGCCTATCAGCCCGCCTGCCCCGCGTCCAGCATTTCCACCAATGCGCGCAGGGTGTTGAGGTTGCGCGCGGTGATCTGCGTGCCGGTGACGACGCGGTGCATCCGCTCGGCCAGCTTCGAGCGGCCGACCCCCTCGGGGGCATGGAGCCAGACGACGCCATCGCCCGCCACCAGCGCCTCGGACGCCAGGCGCAGGCTCTCGCAGAGGGGCCAGTCGATCACCGCGGGGGACCAGAGGAGAAAGCCATGCACATCCTTGCCCGCCACCGGGTCAAAGGGACAGGTCGCAACGACCGCACGAAGCCGCGCGGCCGCGATGACAAGGACCGGGATGGTCAGCGTCGTGCTGTTGCGCAGCGCATCTTGCAGCGCGGCCGCCAGCCCCGGCGCTTCCCCCTCGGCCGCAAAGACCAGATTGCCCGAGGCGATGTAGCTGCGCGCGCCCTGCCAGCCCAGCCCGAGCGCTGCGGCGCGCAGGTCGGCCATCGCAAGCCTGACCCCGCCCACATTGACCCCGCGCAGGAGCGCCACCCAGACCGCCATGCCGCTTGCCCTCTGCCCCGACCTGCCGCATCCTGACCCGATGACACGCGCCATCGTCAACCGCATATGCGCCACCCTGCCCGGGGCCGAGGTTTCGGACCCCTGGGGCGGCGGGCATGACGCCTGGAAGGTCTGCGACAAGCTGTTCGCGGTGGTGGGCGCGCTGCGCGAAGGGGTCAGCGTCAAGACCGCCAGTATCGAGCATGCCGAGATGCTGATCGACGCGGGCGTGTCAGAGCGCGCGCCCTATTTCCACCGCTCCTGGGTCTATCTGCCCGAGACCACGCCCGAAGCCGAGCTGCACCACAGGCTTCTCGCCTCTTATGCATTGATCCGCGCCGGCCTGCCGAAAAAGGTGCAGGCGGCGCTGGGGCCGGTCGAATAGAGACCAAAGCGGAGTTGACTTTGGCATGGCCGCCGGGTTCCTTGCCGCCATGACACAGCACCCCACCCTCTCCCGCCGCATCACATCCATATCCGCCGCCGGCCCCGATGGCTGGGACCTGTTCCGTCGCGCCCGCGCGATGCGCGAGGCGGGACTGCCGGTGATCGAGCTGACCATCGGCGAGCATGACATCCGCACCGCCCCCGCGATCCTGCAGGCGATGCACGCGGCGGCTCTGGACGGGCACACGGGCTATTCCCCGATCCCCGGAAGCCCCGCGCTGCGCGCCGCCGTCGCGGCGCGGCTCCAGGCCAAGACGGGTGTGGCGACGGGGCCGCAGAACATCCTCATCACGCCGGGCGGTCAGGCCGCGCTGTTCGCCGCGCATCACGCGGTCTGTGACGAAGGCGACACGGCGCTGTTCATCGACCCGCATTATGCGACCTACCCCGGCACGATCCGCGCCGTGGGGGCGCGGCCCGTCACCGTGACGGCGCGCGCCGAGACCGGATTTCAGCCGCGCGCCGCCGATCTCGCCGCCGCCGCCCCCGGCGCGCGGTCGCTGCTCATCAACAGCCCGAACAACCCCACGGCGGTGATCTATTCCCGCGCCACGCTCGAGGGGATCGCGGGGGTGGTGCAGGACCACGGGCTCTGGCTCATCTCGGACGAGGTCTATGACAGCCAGATCTGGGAGGGTGACCATCTGTCGCCGCGCGCCCTGCCCGGCATGGCGGCGCGCACGCTGGTGGTGGGGTCGCTGTCCAAGAGCCATGCGATGACCGGCAGTCGCGTCGGATGGGTCTGCGGACCCGAGGCAGCAATCGCGCATCTGACGGACCTGCAGACCAACACGAACTACGGCATCGCGGGCTTTGTCCAGCAGGCCGCCATTTTTGCGCTGGCGCAGGGCGCAGCGTTCGAGGCGCAGATCGGCGCGCCTTTTGCCCGGCGGCGCGCGATCACGCTGGACCTGCTCGCGCGGCAGAACGTGGTGCGCGCGGCGCCGATGCAGGGCGCGATGTATGCGATGCTGGATGTGCGCGCGACGGGGATGTCGGGCGAGGGTTTTGCGCAGGCGCTGCTGGATGCCGAACATATTGCGGTGATGCCGGGCGAAAGCTTTGGCGCGGCGGCGGCAGGGCATGTGCGGGTCGCCATGACGGTGGGCGATGACGCCTATGCCGATGCGCTGGCGCGGCTTCTGGCCTTTGCGCAGGCGCGGGCAGAGGTGCCGGCATGACGCGCGACGCGGGCGCGGCATTCCGCGCGCTGCATGTGCGGGGCCGCCCCTTTGTGCTGGTCAATGTCTGGGATGCGGGCACGGCGCGGATGATGGCGGCGCTGGGCGCACAGGCGCTGGCGACGTCATCGGCCGCGCAGGCCTTTGGGCTGGGGCGGCCTGACGGCGGCAGCCTGACGCGGGACGAGGCGCTGGCCCATGCGCAGGAGATCCTGGCCGCGACCGCGCTGCCGGTGCAGGGCGATTTCGAGAACGGCTTTGGCGACGATCCCGAGACCTGCGCGCAGACGGTGCGGCTTGCCGCTGAAGTGGGGCTGGCGGGGATCTGCATCGAGGATACGATGCTTCCGACCGACAATGCCTATGACGCGGATTTCGCCGCCGCGCGCATCGCCGCCGCTGCGTCTGCCGCGCGTGCGCTGGGGCGTGATTTCGTGCTGACCGCGCGGGCGGACGGGCTGCTCACCGGGCGCTATGGGCTGGACGAGGCGCTGCGCCGCCTTGCGGCCTTCGAGGCGGCAGGGGCGGATTGCCTCTATGCGCCCTTGCCCGGGTCCATGGACGACCTTGCCGCGATCTGCGCGGCGACGACGCGGCCAATCAATGCGCTGGTGGCGGGCTGGGCGACCGGGCACAGCGCCGCCGATTTCGCCGCGATCGGCGTGGCACGGCTGTCGCTGGGATCATCGCTCGCGCGGTTGTCGCAGCGGGTGGTGCATGACGCGGGGCGCGCGATGCTGGAGGGCGGCGATTTCGCGGCGCTGGCCCGCGGCATGCCGGGGGCCGAGGTGGATGCGCTGCTGGCGGCGGGGGCGCGCTAGGCGGAAAGCGACGTAGTGTCGCAATCAGGCAAGATCGCGCGGCGGGGCCGTGCAGCTATCGGGTCATGAAAACGCAATTCTGGCAGATCACGCTTGTGCTGCGCACCATCGGGGCGCGGCGCGGCCGTGCGGCGCGGGGGGCGCCGGGGCGGGGCTGACCCCTCGCCTTGCCCTGCCATTTTCAGGATTGCCCTCCATGTCTGACGATCTCGACGCCCTCATTGCGCCCGAAACCCCTGCCTGCCGCACGCCGCGCGGCCCTGCCCGGTCGGGCGGGCGCGCTGCGCGCCATGCCGCGCGGTCCACCCCGCTGGCCGGCGACGCGCGGCCGATCCGCGCGGGCATGTCGGGCGGCACATACAACCCGCTGAGCGAGGCCGATGTGCTGCGCATCCACCGCGCGGCGCTCGTGGCGCTCGAGGAGATCGGACTGGCCGATGCGCCGCCTTCGGGTGTCGAGATCCTGACGCGGGCGGGCGCGGTGCTGGGCGAGGACGGGCGCATCCGCTTTCCCCGCGCGCTGGTCGAGGACATGCTGGCCAAGGCCGCGCGCGGCATCACGCTCTTTGGCCGCGATCCGCGGCATGACATGGTGCTGTCGGGCACGCGGGTGCATTACGGCACGGCGGGGGCGGCGGTGCATGTGGTCGATGTCGATGGCCGGCGCTACCGCGAATCGACCGTGCAGGACCTGCATGACGCGGCGCGGATCGTGGACCGGCTCGAGAATATCCATTTCCTCCAGCGCCCGATGGTCTGCCGCGACATCGCGGACAATCTGCAGATGGACCTCAACACCATCTATGCCTGCTGCGCGGGCACGACCAAGCATGTGGGCACGTCGTTTACCGAATCGGGATTTGTGCCGCAGGCGTTCGACCTGCTGCACATGATCGCCGGGGGCGAGGCGGACTGGCGCGCGCGGCCTTTCGTGTCGAACTCGAACTGTTTCGTGGTTCCGCCGATGAAATTCGCCACCGACGCCTGTCTGGTGATGGAGGCCTGCATCGCGGGCGGCATGCCGGTTCTTCTCTTGTCGGCAGGTCAGGCCGGGGCGACGGCGCCGGCGCCGATCGCGGGCGCCATCGTGCAGGCGGTGGCGGAGTGTCTCGCGGGTGTGGTCTATGTGAATGCGATTTCCCCCGGCTATCCGGCGATCTTCGGCACCTGGCCGTTCGTGAGCGACCTGCGCACCGGGGCGATGTCGGGCGGTTCGGGCGAGCAGGCGCTGCTGACGGCGGGCTGCGCGCAGATGCACCGGTTCTACGGCCTGCCCGGCGGCGCGGCGGCGGGGATTGCCGATGCCAAATTGCCGGATATGCAGGCGGGATGGGAACAGATGTGTTCCAATGTGATGGCGGGGCTCGCCGGGCTGAACCTTGTCTATGAGGCGGCGGGGATGCATGCCTCGTTGCTGGGCTTCTGTCTGGAGTCGCTCATCCTGGGCGATGACCTGCTCGGCCAGGCGATGCGCTGCGTGCGCGGGATCGAGGTGACGGAGGATACGCTCGCGCTCGAGACGATGCGGGCGACCTGCCTCGGCGGGCCGGGGCATTATCTGGGGACGGACCAGACGCTGAGCCTGATGCAGAGCGAATATGTCTATCCTGCCACCGCGAACCGGCATTCCCCGAAGGAATGGGAGGAGAAGGGCCGCCCAGACCTGCTGGCGGTGGCCACCGCGCGCAAGGAGGCGATACTTGCCCACCGGGCGGCGGCGCGGTTCGACCCCGCGCTCGATGCCGCGATCAGGGAGAGGTTTGCTATCCACCTGCCGGCGTAAGCGGCCCTGGCGCCGCAAGAGGTGGGGGCTCTGCCCCCCGCGCGTGCCGCGCGTCCCCCGGGATATTTTGGGCCAAAAGATGGGATCAGGGGCGGGAAATGGTCCCGCCGCCGATCGCCGCGCGCACGCCGGTGGTGCCGGGGCAGGATGTGGGCAGGCCGCGCGCCACGCGGATGGCAAGGAAGGCGAAGGCCTGCGCCTCGAGCATGTCGCCATCGAGGCCGAGCGTGTCGACCGGGGCCACCGGGCAATCGACGCCGGCCGCGATCATGGCCATCAGGGTGGGGTTGTGGCGCCCGCCGCCGGTGACAAGGAGCTGCCTGGGCGGGACAGGGCAATGCTCGATCGCGCGCATGACGGCGCTGGCGGCGCAGGCGGTCAGGGTGGCGGCGGCATCGGCGTCGCTCAGGCCCTGGGTCGCGGCGGCGAGACCGGCAAAGGCGTCGCGGTCGAGCGATTTGGGCGGCATCTTGTAGAAATAGGCGTCGGCGAGGAAGGCATTGAGCGTGGCGACGTCCACCTCGCCTGTCGCCGCGAGCGCGCCGCCGGCGTCATGGGGCGCGCCCCGGCGGCGTTGCATCAGGTCATTGAGCGGCGCGTTGGCGGGGCCGGTATCGAAGGCCAGGAGCGCGCCCTCGTCCTCGGGCCGGGCGCGGGAGGGGTCGATCCAGGTAAGGTTGCCGACGCCGCCGAGGTTGAGGAAGGCCAGCGGCGCGGTGGCGCCCGCCCATTTCGCCAGCGCGAAATGATAGAAAGGGGCGAGCGGCGCGCCCTGCCCGCCGAAGCGGACATCGGCGGTGCGGAAATCCCAGACCACCGGGCGGCCGAGCGCGCGCGCCAGCGCCGCGCCGTCCCCCACTTGCAGCGTGCCACGCCCCTGCGGGTCATGGGCGAGGGTCTGGCCGTGGAAGCCCACCAGATCGACCGGATCGAAGGTCGCAAGAAGGGCGGCATGGGCGGCATCGACCACCGCCTGCGCGGCCTCGACGGCGGCGCCTTGCCATTGGCCGAGGGCCGCGGCCAGCGTGGCACGCTCTGCCGCGTCATAGGGGCGGTAGGCGCTGGGGCCGAAGCCCGCGATCACCTCGCCATCGCTGTCGATCACCGCCGCATCGACCCCGTCGAGCGAGGTGCCCGACATCGCCCCGAGCGCCCGCAGCACGCCTGATTTCAACATTGGCTTGTTCCTCACCCCTGCGCCGCCCTATAGAGTGCCGCGACATGCAGCAAGGGACAAGCCCGTGACCTACCACCCCAAGTCGGACTTCATGGCCACCATCATCGCGCGCGGCTTTCTCGCCGATTGCACCGATTACCAAGGGCTGGACGAGGCGCTGAGCCGGGGCGTGGTGCCGGCCTATATCGGCTATGATGCCACGGCGAAATCGCTGCATGTAGGCCATCTGATGAACATCATGCTGCTGCGCTGCCTGCAAAAGGCGGGCGGCAAGCCGATCACGCTGATGGGCGGCGGCACCACCAAGGTGGGCGACCCGTCGTTCCGGTCGGACGAGCGGCCGCTGCTGGACGCCGGCCAGATCGACGCGAATATCGCCGGCATGAGCCGCGTCTTTGCGCGCTATCTCTCCTACGGCGATGGGCCCACGGATGCGCTGATGCTCAACAATGCCGAATGGCTCGACGGGCTCAATTACCTCGATTTCCTGCGCGACATCGGGCGGCATTTCAGCGTGAACCGGATGCTGGCCTTCGAGAGCGTGAAATCGCGGCTGGACCGCGAGCAGTCGCTGTCTTTCCTCGAATTCAACTACATGATCCTGCAAGCCTATGATTTTCTTGAACTCAACCGCCGTCATGGCTGTGTCTTGCAGATGGGCGGGTCGGACCAGTGGGGCAATATCGTCAACGGGATCGACCTGACGCGCCGCGTGCTCGACCATGAGATCTATGGGTTGACGACGCCGCTGCTGACCACTTCGGACGGGCGCAAGATGGGCAAGTCGGCAGGCGGCGCGGTCTGGCTCGATGGCGAGATGCTGGCGCCTTACGGGTTCTGGCAGTTCTGGCGCAACACGACCGATGCCGATGTCGGGCGGTTCCTCAAGATATTCACCGAACTGCCGGTGGAGGACTGCGACAGGCTCGCCGCCCTCGGCGGGTCCGAGATCAACGCGGCCAAGATCATCCTCGCCAATGAGGCGACGACGCTCCTGCATGGGGCCGAGGCGGCGGCGGCGGCCGAGGCGACGGCGCGCGAGGTGTTCGAGCATGGTGGCGTGGGCGACGACCTGCCGACGCTGCGGCTGACGGCGCAAGAGATCGGCGAGGGCATTTCGGTTGTGCAGCTGATCGTGCGGGCCGGGCTGGCGGCGAGCGGGAAAGAGGCCAAGCGGCTGATTGCGGAAAACGGCGCGCGGATCGACGACATGCCGCTGACCGACGCGGGGCTGGTCCTCGACACGGCGGCGCTGGCGAGCCCGGTCAAGCTGTCGGCGGGGCGCAAGCGGCATGCGCTGGTGCAGCTGGGCTAGAGCCAGAGCCAGAGCCAGGGTCAGAGCCAGGACCAGAGCCAGTCGAGCAGCGTCAGCACGGCCCCGCAAGGCAGCGCCACGGCAAGCGCGAGCAGCGCCGCGCCAAGCGGCGTGAGGCGGACTGGGGGCGCGTGATGGCCGTGGACGGGGTCGCTCATGCAGTCCAGTTAACCACAGATTAGGTTTCGGATGGCTTAACGGGGGCATGGAGATTGCCGAAGGCCCGCCCCCGCCCCTGCCCGACCTGCCCTGCCCGCTGGTGCAGCATCCGGGCTTTGCCGCCGCCTTGCGCGCTTGCGGCGGGACGGCGCGGCTGGTGCAGGTGCGCGATGCGGGTGCGGCGGTGGCGCAGGCGGTGCTGGTGCGGCGCGGGCCGGTCACGCTGGCGGTGCGGGGGCCGGTCTGGGTCGGCACCCCCGATGCGCGCCAGCGGGTGGAAGCGCTGCGCCTGCTGGGCCTGCGGCTGATCGAGGCGGAGGCCCGCGATGTGGCGCTGCGCGCGGCGGGGTTCCGGCAGGTGGCGACCGCGGCGACGCTGGCGGTGCTCGACCTTGCCCCGTCAGAGGCGGCGCAGATCGCCCGCGCACAGGGCAAGTGGCGCAACCGGCTGATGCAAGCATGGCGTGCGGGGCTGCGCATCGACCGCGCCGCCTATGACGGCGATCCGGCGCATTGGCTGCTGGCGGCGGAGGCCGTGCAACGGCGCAGGCGCTATCATGCCCTGCCCTTGCGGCTCGCCAGCGCCTATGCCGCGACCAACCCCGGCGCGGCGCAGATCTTTACCGCCGTGCAGGACAACCGGCCCGTCGCGGCGATGCTCTTGCTGTGCCACGGCACCCGCGCCACCTATCACATCGGCTGGAGCGGGGCGCAGGGGCGGGCCTGTTCGGCGCATCACGCCATCCTGATGGCAGCGGCGGGCTGGCTGGCGGCACAAGGTGTGACGCAGATCGAGCTTGGCACCATCGACACAGTCGGCAACCCCGGCCTTGCGCGCTTCAAGCTCGGCAGCGGCGCGCGGGCGCAGGTCCTGGGGGGAAGCTGGCTGCGGCTGCCGGGGTTCTAGCTGTCAGTCAGGCTCATATGGCGCGTAGAGCCATGTGCGCGGCAGGTCCGTCCCCTCGAGCCCCAGCACCCGCCAGCGCCCGCGGTCCGACCGGCGCAGCACCAGCGCGCTCACCGGACCGCGCGCCCCCTTGGGGGCCAGTTGCAGGCGCACGGTCCGCCCTTCCTGCGGGCCGGCCACGGCGCCCTCCAGCGCCAGCGGGGTGAGGGCAAAGGGGCGGATGCCGGCTTCGGCAAGGTTCTGCATCAGGCCGGCGAAATTGGGCAGATAGTCACTGGTCACGCTCACCCCCTGATCGGGCGCGAGAGACTCGGACAGGCGACGCTCGTAGGTTTGGGAAAAGGCCATCATCGCATCGAGCGCATTCCCGTCATCGCCAGAGATCGCGCGGAAATCGAGCATGGTGAAGTCGTGCGCAAAGCGTTCGCGCAGGGTCGGGTCGAGCGCGTAATAGACGACAAAATAGTCGCGTTCGGTCCAGCCGGTGGCAAAGCTGAGCGCGGCGGCCTCTGGCGTGGCAAGGTCGAGCCCCGCGACCTGACCGGGGGCCGGTTCGGCCCGCAGCGGCGCGCTGCCCCCAACGAAAGCAGCAAGGACGAGGGCGAGGGCGAGGGCAACGGCACGGGCAACAGCACGGGCAACAGCACGGGCAACAGCACGGGCAACAGCACGGGCAACAGCACGGGCAACAGCAAGAGTTTTCAACATCATCGGTCACCTCATGGCAATGGATTGGTCAATAATCGGACCATGTCGCCAAGGCCGCGCGTGCGGGTCAATCCCCTATTCGCCTGCGCGGGGCTGGAATCCGTGGCGCATCCCGGCTAGACGCAAAAGCGAGACCTCTGCACCGGACGCTTGCGATGACCGACACGATCCTTTCCCGCTGCGAAGCGCGCGGCCTGCGCATGACGGACCAGCGGCGCACCATCGCGGCTGTGCTCGAGGCCGCGCAGGACCATCCCGATGTCGAGGAGCTTTACAACCGGGCGAGCCGCGCCGACCCGCGCATCTCGATCGCGACGGTCTATCGCACGGTCAAGCTGTTCGAGGAATCGGGCATCCTCGAGAAACACGAATTCGGCGACGGGCGCGCGCGCTACGAGGCGGCCGACCGGGACCACCACGACCACCTGATCGACATGCATTCGGGCGAGGTGATCGAATTTGTCGATGCCGAGATCGAGGCATTGCAGGACCGCATCGCGGCCAAGCTCGGCTACCGGCTCAAGGGGCACCGGCTCGAGCTATACGGCGTCCCGCTCAAGAAAGGCTGACGCGCGTCATGGAAACCCGCCCGTGACCACCGGTCTGCGCGCCATTCTGCTCATGGTCGCCGCCATGGCGGCCTTTGCGCTCGAGGACATGTTCATCAAGCTGATGGCCGACAGCCTGCCTGTGGGGCAGATCCTTGCGCTGCTGGGTGCGGGTGGCGCGCTGATCTTTGGCGGGATCGCGCTGGCGCAGGGCGCGCGGCTGTTTTCGGCCGATGCGTGGAACCGGGGCGTGCTGTGGCGGACCCTGGGCGAGGTGATCGGCACCGTCGGCTTTGTCTCTGCGATCACGCTCACGCCGATATCCTCGGCCACGGCGATCTTTCAGGCGATGCCGCTGGCGGTGACGATGGGGGCCGCGCTGTTTCTGGGCGAAAAGGTGGGCTGGCGGCGCTGGTCGGCCATCATCGTGGGCTTTGCAGGCGTGCTGATCGTGGTGCGGCCGGGGATGGCGGGGTTCAGCCCCTTGTCACTCCTTGCCGTGGTGGGGGTGATCGGGCTCGCCGCGCGCGACATCGCCACGCGGGCGGTGCCGGCCCAGATCAGTTCGATGCAACTGTCGAGCTATGCCTTCCTGGCGCTGGTGCCCACGGGCGCCGCGATGATGGCGGTGGCGGGCGAGGCCTGGGCGATGCCGGCGCCGCAGCCGCTGCTATGGCTGGGGCTGGCGCAACTGATCGGTGTCTGCGCCTATGCCATGCTGGTCGCCGCGACCCGCACTGGCGACATGTCGGTGGTGGCACCCTTTCGCTACGCCCGGCTCCTGTTTGCGCTGGTGATCGCGGTCACGGTCTTTGGCGAGCCGCTGGATGCGCCGACGCTGGTGGGCGCCGCGATCATCGTGGGGTCCGGCATCTATGCCTTCATGCGGCAGGCCAGCCGCGACAGGCAGGCGAGAGCCGCTTCCCTCGCGGGGCGCGACGGCCAAGCGCGAGCCGCTTCCCTCGCGGGGCGCGGCAGGCTATAGCAGGCGCGACACGCCTCACCTTAGGGAAACAGAGCCATGAGCACCATCATCGACATTCACGCCCGCGAGATCCTTGACAGCCGGGGCAACCCCACGGTCGAGGTCGATGTGACCCTCGAGGACGGCACGATGGGCCGCGCCGCCGTGCCCTCGGGCGCCTCGACCGGCGCCTTTGAAGCGGTAGAGCGGCGCGACGGCGACAAGGCGCGCTACATGGGCAAGGGTGTGCTGGGGGCCGTGGCGGCGGTGAACGGCGAAATCGCCGAGGCCGTGCTTGGCATGGATGCGACCGAACAGGTCGAGATCGACATGGCGATGATCGAGCTTGACGGGACCGAGAACAAGGGCCGTCTGGGCGCGAACGCGATCCTCGGCGTGTCGCTGGCGGCGGCCCGTGCCGCGGCCGACTATACCGGCCAGCCGCTCTATCGCTATGTCGGTGGCACGGCGGCGCGGCTGCTGCCGGTCCCGATGATGAACATCATCAACGGCGGCGAACATGCCGACAACCCGATCGACATTCAGGAATTCATGATCATGCCGGTCGCGGCGACCTCTGTGCGCGAGGCGGTGCGGATGGGGTCGGAGGTGTTCCACACGCTCAAGAAAGAACTGTCCGGCGCGGGCTACAACACCGGGATCGGCGACGAGGGCGGCTTTGCCCCCAACCTGAGCTCTACCCGCGATGCGCTTGATTTCATTCTGAAATCCATTGAAAAGGCCGGCTATGTGCCCGGCGAGGACATCTGCCTCGCGCTCGATTGCGCGGCAACCGAATATTACCGGGACGGCAAGTACGAGATGAAGGGCGAGGGCAAATCGCTGTCATCCGAGGACAACGTCGCCTATCTCGCGGCGCTCGCCGCCGATTACCCGATCATCTCGATCGAGGACGGCATGTCGGAGGACGACTGGGCCGGCTGGAAGCTGCTGACCGAGGCGCTGGGCGACAGGCTGCAACTGGTCGGCGACGATCTGTTCGTGACCAACCCGGTGCGGCTCAAGCAGGGGATCGACAGCCGCACGGCCAATTCGCTGCTGGTCAAGGTCAACCAGATCGGCACGCTGACCGAGACGCTGCAAGCCGTCGAGATGGCACATCGCGCGGGCTATACCTGCGTGATGTCGCACCGGTCGGGCGAGACCGAGGACAGCACCATCGCCGACCTCGCCGTCGCGACCAATTGCGGCCAGATCAAGACCGGGTCGTTGTCGCGCTCGGACCGGCTGGCAAAGTACAACCAGTTGATCCGGATCGAGGAAATGCTGGGCGAGACGGCGCAATTCGCCGGGCGCAGCATCCTGCGGTGACGGCCGAACAGATCATCGCCCGTCTGGGTCTGGCGCCGCATCCCGAAGGCGGATGGTATCGCCAGACCTGGAAAGGCCCGGAGGTGCCGCGCGCCAGCGGCACCGCCATCTATTTCCTGCTCAAGGCCGGCGAGCGCAGTCACTGGCACCATGTGGATGCCACGGAAATCTGGCACTTCCACGCAGGCGCGCCGTTGCGGCTGTGGATCGCCGCCGATGCCGCGGGGCCGGCCGAACCGCATCTGCTGGGGCCGGATCTGGACGCGGGACAGGTGCCGCAGGGCACCGTCCCGCCCTTTCACTGGCAGGCGGCCGAGAGCACCGGCGACTGGTCGCTGGTGGGCTGCACCGTGTCGCCGGGGTTCGAGTTTGCGGGGTTTGTGCTCGCTGAACCGGGGTTCGACATTCCCCGCTGAGGCGCCAGTGGCGGGTGCGGGAGCCTTCGGCGAGGATATTTTTGGCCAAAAGATGGGGCGGTCCCGCGTCAGCCTGAACGGTCGCGCAGGGCTTTCAGGCCGGCATTGACCGGCGTGACGCCCGCATAGAGGTCTTTCCACAGCGCATAGCGCCGGGCGGCGAGACGGGCGGCGGCGGGCCGGGGGGTGAAGCGGCGGTCGGGCAGGACGAGGGCGCGGGCGGCGCTTGCGAGGTCGGGCATCAGCCCTGCCCCCGCGCCCGCCATCACCAGCGCGCCGATCGCGCCGGCGTCGGGTGCCTGCATCCGCAACAGGTCGCGCCCCAGCGCATCGGCACGGATCTGGCACCAGATGTCGGCGCGGGTGCCGCCGCCGCCGGCGCGCAGCTCGCCCGGGTGCCGGCCTGCGGCCTGTTCAAGCGCTTCGAGCGCGAGGCGGGAGGAAAAGGCCACGCCCTCCATCACTGCAAGCACCATGTCGGCCGGCCCGGTCGCCCCTGCGAGCCCCGCAAACACGCCGCGCGCGGAGCTGTCCCAGAGCGGCGCGCGTTCGCCTTCGAGATGGGGCAGGAAGAGCGGCGTGTCGGGGCGGATCCGTGCCGCGGCGACGCTGGCCGCGAGCGTTGCGGGCGACTGCCCCAGCAGGGTGCCCAGCCAGTCGAGCGCGGCCCCCCCCGACTGGGTGGGTGCCGCATGGAGCGTGATGCCGCGCCATGGGGCAAAGGTGATGACGCCGGCCGTGGGGGTATGATGTGCCGCGATCAGGCCCATGACCTCTGACGTGCCGGAGAGCGCCATCGCCTGCCCGTCCTGCGCGACGCCGACGCCGAACATGGCGGCCCAGGCGTCCATCGTGCCCGCGACCACGGCGACACCTGCAAAAGGTCCGGCGCGCATCTGGCCCACCACGGCGAGCGGGTCATGCAGCGCCGGCAGGCGGTCGGCGGCCCCGTCGAGGAGCGCGAGGATCGCGGGGGCGTAGCGGTGGTCAGGCCCGGTGAGCCCCACGGCCGAGAGCGGATCGCCCGCCACGACCCCGGTCAGTTGCGCGATGGCATAGTCCTTGGGCAGGAGCACATGGGCGGTGGCGGCCCAGAGCACCGGATGGGTCTGCGCCATCCAGGCCATGCGGGCGAGCGCATGGCTTGCGTCGATCGGGATCGGCGCGCCGAGGGCGGCGGTCTTGGCGGCGGGCGAGATGCGCGCGTCGAGTGCCGCACCGGCCCCGGCGGCGCGGCCGTCCTGCCAGACCAGCGCCGGGGCGAGCGGGGCCAGCGCGCTGTCGCAGAACACATGGGTGTTGACCTGCGAGGTGATACCGATGGCAGCAACCCTGCCGGCCGCCGGGTGCTGCGCGAACTGCGCGAGCGCCGCCATCACATGCGCCATCCAGTCGGCGGGGTCTTGTTCCACATGGCCGGGCGCGGGGCGCGCGGTCGGGTAAGGCGCCGCGTAACCTGCCAGCCGCTGCCCCGCGAGACCGGTCAGCGCGGCCTTGACCGCGGTGGTGCCGATGTCGATGCCGATCAGGCAGGCTGGGATGGCGGGCATGAAACTCTCCGTCAGGGCTGGACGCCTGCAACCTCGCCTGACAAAGATGCGCTGCCAAGAAAAATCTGGCCGCCATGTTCCTGACCGGGGAGGGTCTCATGTCTCATCTCTTCACGCGGCTTGCCGCTGCGTCCTTTGTCCTTGCCACTGCCGCGCAGGCCGAGACGGTGGCGGTGATCACGCCCTATCTCGCGCAGCCGGGCACGCAATTCTATGTCGAGGCGTTCCAGGCCCGTGCGGGCGAGCGCGGCTGGGAGGTCAACGTGATCGACACCGCAGGCGATGTGGCCGCTGTCATCAGCCGGATCGAGGATATGGTGACGGCGAATGTCGATGCGATCGTCATCAACGTGGACCCTGCGCAGGTGGGTGCGGGGCTGCAGACCGCCGCAGAGGCGGGCATCCCCGTGGTGGGGATGGATGCGGGCAATGACCCGCTGGTGGCCGCCAACATCACCTCGAACGGCTATGCGATGGCGACCGAGACCGCCGTCTATGTCGCCAACCGGATCGGCGGTGCGGGCAATGTCGTCATGTTCACCTTTGACCCCTTTCCGCCGGTGCAGGTGCGCGGGGTGATGGCGGATGCGGTGTTCGGCAACTATCCCGACATCACCGTCCTTGACCGGATCACGCCCGACGTGAGCGATGGCGGCATCGCCGACAGCCGCGCACGGATGGAGGCGATCCTGGCCGCCAATCCCGAACCCGGCGCCATTTCCGCAGTCTGGGCCGCATGGGACCAGCCGGCGCTGGGCGCGCTGCAGGCGATCGAGGCTGCGGGCCGCACCGGCGAGGGCATCGTCATCACCGGCATCGACGCGAACCCGCAGGCGCGCGAGGCCATCGCGGCCGGCGGCAATTTCGAAGCCTCGGTTGCGCAGGATTTTGCCGGGATCGGCACCGCCGCCGCCGATACGGTGGCGCGCCTGCTCGCCGGCGAAACGCTGGTCAACCGGGTGATCTATGTGCCAACCGTGCTGGTCACCGCCGCCAACGCGGCCGAATGAGATGACAGGCAGGGGGCGGGGCGACTGCCCCCTGCACGGCCGCGCATGACAGAGCTGACACTCGAAAACGTCACCCGCCGCTATGGGACGGTTGCGGCGCTCGATGGCGTGTCGCTCAGGCTGCGCGCGGGCGAGGTCCATGCGCTGATGGGCGAAAACGGCGCGGGCAAATCGACGCTGATCCGTCTGCTCGCGGGGCTCGAGGCGCCCGATGCGGGCGGGTTCCGGCGCAACGGCGGCGCCTTGCAGACCGATGCCGGCCCCGGGCTGCGCGTGCTGCATCAGGAACTGACGGTGGTGCCGGCCCTTTCGGTGGCCGAGAACATGCATCTGGGCGCGCCGTTTCCGACGCGGCTGGGGCTGATCGACTGGCGCAGGCTCAACGCGCGGGCCGCGGGCGCGCTCTTGCGGCTGGGGCCGGCGCATATCGACCCGGCCGTCCCGATATCGCGGCTCAGCCCGGGCGACCGGATGCTGGCCCGGATCGCGGCGACGCTGCTGGCCGAGGGGCCGCCGCCGTGGCTCTATGTCCTCGACGAACCCACCGCCGCACTGACCGCGGCCGAGGTTGACCGGCTGATGGCGGTGATCGCAGAACTGCGCGCGGCGGGCGCGGGCATCCTCTATGTCTCGCACCGCATGGACGAGGTGATGCGCATCGCCTCCCATGTCACGGTGCTGCGCGACGGGCGGCTGATCTCGTCGCAGCCGCTGGCGGCGACGAATGAGGCGGGCATCATCCGCGACATGACCGGCCGCGACCTGAGCGAGCTGTTTCCGCCGCGCGAACCGCCGCCGGCCGCGCCGGCCATATTGCAGGTCGAGCGGTTGGCCGCGGGCGCAGTGCGCGACATCAACATCAACCTGCAACCTGGCGAAATCCTTGGCCTTGCCGGCCTTTCCGGATCCGGGCGCGGGGTGCTTTTGCAGGCCATCCTCGGGGCCGTGCCGCTGCAGGCCGGACGGGTGCGCCTTGCCGGACAGCCGCGCGCGCGCAGCATCGCCGGGGCCTGGGCGCAGGGCCTGGCCTATGTCCCGCGCGAGCGGCGCAGCGAAGGGTTGATGCTCTTGCAGGCCATCGCCGACAACATCGCCCTGCCCCACCTTGGCCGCCTGGCGCGCCTGCCCGGCCTCGCCGACAGGCCCGCAGCCGCCCGGCTCGTGGAGCGCGAGAGTGCCCGCGTCCGGCTCAGGGCGCGCGGGCCGGCGCAGGCGGTGGGCGAATTGTCGGGCGGCAACCAGCAAAAGGTGCTCTTTGCCCGCGCGCTCGGAGGCGCGCCACGTGTCCTGCTGCTCGACGAGCCGACGCGCGGAGTCGATGTGGGGGCGCGGTTCGACATCTACCGCCTGATCCACGCGCTGGCGCAGACGGGCACAGCGGTGCTGCTCGCCTCCTCCGACCTGCCCGAACTGCTGGGCCTGTCGCACCGTATCGCTGTCCTCCAGAATGGCCGCCTCGCCCACCAGCTTCCCAATGATGGGCTGACCGAGGCGCAACTGCTCACCCTGTGCTATGCAACAAAGGCCCCCGCATGACCCGCCTGCGCCGTTTCGCCAGCCTGCTCGGCATGGCTGCCATCATCGCCTTCTTCGCCTGGCAATTGCCGGATACCTTCCTGACCGCACGCAACTGGCTCAACATCAGCCAGCAGGTGAGCATGTTGGCCGTCGTCGCGGTCACGATGACGGTGGTGATGGCAATGGGCGATTTCGACCTGTCGGTGGGCGCCATGGCCTCGCTCAGCGGCGTGGTGGCGGCCACGCTCTTTGTTGCTGGCTGGCCTGTGCCGCAGGCGCTGGCGGCAGCGCTGGCCCTGGGGCTGCTGGGTGGGCTGGTCAATGGCCTGCTGGTGAGCGTGATCGGCATCCTGCCCTTTGTCGCGACACTGGCCACGCTCACGATCTATTCCGGCGCGGCCTTTCTGGTCAGCGGCGGGCGCACGATCTTTGGCCGCGACATCCCGCAGGCTTTTTCCGATTTTGCGCGTGGCGGGGTGCAGATCGGAGTCGCGAACGGCCGCCCGCTGCTGCTGCCTGCGCTCACGCTGGTGGCGCTGGCCGTGGCGGCGATGTGCTGGGTGGTGCTCGAGCAGACGAACTACGGCCGCCGCCTCTATGCGATCGGCGGCAACGCCCAGGCCGCGCGCCTCGCTGGCGTGCGCGTGACCCTGCTGCGGCTCTCGGCCTTCGGCTTTACCGGGCTGGGTGCGGCCATCGCCGGGCTGATGTATGCCGCGCGAGTCGCCTCCGCCAACCCCACCCAGGGCGACGGCGTGATGCTGACCGCCATCGCGGCCGTGTTCCTCGGCATGACCCTGACCGAGAACGGCCAGCCCCGCGTGCTCGCTACGCTGGCGGGCGTGATCGTGCTGGGCGTGCTCGACAACGGTCTGACGCAGATGAACGTGAACAGCTATCTGCGCGAGGTGATGATCGGCGCGATCATCCTTGCCGCCGTCACCCTCTCGGCGCTAAGCCGCCGCCGGCGCTGACCTTGTGGCTTCTCTGTGCCAAAAATACTCACGCCGTAGGCTCCTCCCCCGCCACGGCCACACCATCAACAACGGCGCGCAACCCTTTGCGATAAAAATAAAATGGGGCACCCAAAGGTGCCCCA
>Ga0210015_1000940_pt1 | contig 29415 bp, 22 predicted proteins | sample CryGeymeta201522_FD_185471 | JGI IMG/M metagenome (GOLD analysis project Ga0210015, IMG submission 185471) | Groundwater microbial communities from Crystal Geyser aquifers in Utah, USA - Crystal Geyser metaG 2015-22 (SPAdes) (version 2) | ecosystem: Environmental > Aquatic > Deep subsurface >... | reverse complement strand
ATCAGACCGCATGAGACGCTTGATTATCTGACACCAATGGAATATATTGAAAAGTATCAAAACAGATTGGCTAAAAAACAAACGAAATTGTTACCGATGTGCCCTGCCTGGACATAAGGTTGACTTTTTTAAACGGGAATGATATAACAAATATAGCACTTTCACAATTGGAAAGGGGGTGCAATATGCACCGGAGTCCAAATCCAGATTTGCTTTTTCACGACGAGATGAAGCAGAGAACTGACATTACCACGAATTGGTGGCTTTGCCATCGAGGCGAAGTGCCACACGATTTCGACAGATTTACGGTTTTTGTAACCCATCGATGCAACTTATTTTGCAAATACTGCACCGGACCTCATATGAAAGGAACGCAAATTCCTTTGTTGAGGCGGAAGGAAATGCTACATAGCGATCTCACTGTCGAATCCTATAGTAAACTGCTTGAGGATGCGACAGCTGGTGGTGCAGTAATTCGTCATACGCACTTCACGGGTGGAGAGCCGACTCTAAACAAAGGACTTTTTCGTATGGTAGAAAAAACAACCGAAAAAAATTTCTTGTCATCTATCACTACCAATGGCACTGCCGACCCAACTATTTACCAGCGACTGGTAGAATGCGGGTTAACAGAGGTAAGGATTTCTCTCGATTCCTACGATGCACAAAAGTTTGATACATCGGTAGGGATTAAAGGAGCGTTTGAAAAAACGCTACGCGGAATCAGGGAGATAGTTCGGCTGAGAGATGATGAAGGGAAAAAAGTATTTTTAGTCCTGAATGCTTGTATTGGTCATACCAATTTGGTAGAGACCGAAAAAATTTTGCGCTTCCTTCTGGATCTAAATCCGGACGATGTAAAGTTCCTGGTGATAGTTCAAGACAGAGAGTATGTGAACGTTCATCGAGATGACGCCCTCAAAGCGAGATTAGAAGCATTGCTCGTTAATTATCCAGTAGATCGTTTCCCATTACTAAGGATAAAGATAAGACAAATGTTTGTCAGGGATACGGTTGGGCTGAAAGATAACGAAACACAGTGCTTAATGAAGCATTGCTTTATTCCTTTGATGGAAAGAACACTGGATGGTAAATATTACTATCCATGCTCCATTTATACTCGCTACGGAAATCCTATCGGCTGTATTGAAGAATCAATGGCAGAGCAGCAGAGAAAGACAGAGGAGTTTGTAGATGGGCACGATTGTCGTAATGACCCTATCTGTTTAACGAACTGCGTGAACTGTTGCAAAAGATTCAACAACGGCGTTAATAGAGATCTACAAAAACTCACCGGTATTCTAGAAGCCAAACACGTTTCTTCTCCAGAAGTGGAAAAAGTAACAACCATAATGGCTACTATAAATTGGAGTGATCAGTTTCCGAAACGTTTCTTGATTGTTAAACCTCATGGCATGGCCCATAAGGACAGAGTGCTGGCCATTTTGAATGAGATGAATATTCCGGTCGTGTCTACGAAAATAATTGAGGAATGGGGAGAGGTTTTTACCACTTTATTTTATGGATTGACAAGGCCAGAAAAAGTAGAATCTACTTTAACACATTCTCGAGCAGTAAGCCAAGTTGAGAGGGGAAGTGCTGAGGTTTGGTACCTCTCAGACGATTTATCGTTTGATCGACTTGGCGAAGCAAAGAGAAAAATCCGAGATAAGATTCCAGGTGGAGTCTTTATTGTGAAGACGGTTGGAACGCAACATCAAGAAAGAATATTCCATCTTAATGCGGTGCATACGCCGTCTTCCGATGAAGAAGCAAAACGAGAACTTGCTGTTATAGATTATTGGTAGGCTAAGGGCTATAATCGAAGATGATTATAGCCCCTTTTTATATTCTTGTTTTAAAAAGTCAAGTTTTTGAATTTTTTTTGCCCGCGAGCCACTACGATTTAGTGCCACGCCATAGGCGCAGGCACTTTTCAAAGTTAGAATTTTTAATAAAATAAGTTTGAGCGGAATTATATAAATACATCAAATATGTCAAGTACCCCATTTTTTAGACACTTTGTCTGTATAAATTATTTGATGAATTTTTTATATATTGCTCTCTGAATTTAACTGGCGATGTTCTCAAAGCAGTGTGGATTCTATTGTGGTTGTAATAATAAATCTGCTGATAAATAGCTACAATCAATTCCCCTAATGTGTCAAATCGGTTGGTGTCAGCCAGCTCTAATTTTAATTGGCTTAAACATACAATCTATCTTTCTTTGCGCCTGATGTTTGGCGCATTTTGATTATACAGACTATATGTCTAAATTATAGGGTGCCCGCCCATAAGGAACTCAACGATTTTTTTGGTGGATACAAGCGGACGGCGCAAAGTGTCGCGTGGCATGGAAAAACAATATTTGCAATATATCAAAAACAATACATGACAATAGCGCAAAAATATAGCCAATAACCGTCCTAAAAGTATTTGTTGAGGGCGGTTTTTATTTTGTTGCGTTGGTTTGTGATTCGAGTTGATTTGCTACAAAATTTTTTTGATCGTTTCAATCAGCTTTTTTGTCTTTAAAATATCGAGCGACTCTGCCATTACGCGCGCGATTGGTTCAGTGTTGGACGGGCGAAACATTACCCACTGGTTATTCCAGCCCAGCCAGATGCCGTCCTCATAACTGATGGCGCGGGGCGGATTGTTGGTTTTTAAAAAATGTTTTTCGATTTTATGATAAGTTTTTTTTAAATCTAAATTAGCAATTGGCACTTTGTCTTTGATGATTTCAAACTTGGGCAGAGAATCGATTATTTGGTCAATGCTTTGTCCGCTTTCAGCCAGTAGCGATAAAATATGAACGATGCCGGTGAACGAATCGCGGGTGGAGTTAATGTGCGGATCCATCACTCCGCCATTTCCCTCTCCGCCCAAAATCGCATTTTCTTTTTGCATTCGCGCGTAGATGTTGTGTTCGCCGACCGGCACGCGCACGATTTCTAAGCCGTTTTGCCGGGCAATATATTCGTTTAATAAACTGGATGCGAAATTGATAATAACTTTTCCTTTTTTATGTAATTGAGTTAATCGTAAAAGGCACAGCGCGATAGTGTATTCTTCGCAAATCACGCCTTGTTTTGGAGTGAGAACTATAACGCGATCGCAATCTGGGTCAGTGGCAAAGCCGATATCAAATCGGGAGCCCTTCATAATTTTACTAACTGTTTTTAGATTTTTAAAATTTGGTTCAGGCTGATGGGGGAAAGGTTTTGACGGATTGTCATTTATTATTGTGCGATCGCAATTTAATTCGTTAAACAAGTGTGATAAAAAATTGCATCCGGCGCCATTTATTGCGTCCACCAAAACTCGAATTTTTTTATCGCGGGATTGCCAATTGATTTTCGGATTGGTGATAGCGCCAAGTTTTTGGATGTGCAGAGCGCTTAGATTATTGATTTTTCGGATAATGCCTAGTTTGGTAATCTTTGCATGATTTGGCTTTTGACTGAGCGCAAGTAATTTGTTTAATTTTTTTTGGTCCAAATAATGTCCAGTTGAGTCAAAAAATTTTAGACCATTATACTCTTTTGGGTTGTGTGAAGCTGAGACAATAATTCCGCCCCGCGCTTTGAATTTTGGCACAGCGATATTTAAAGTTGGAGTTGGCTCAAGTCCGGCGTCAATTACATCGCACCCTAAATTTACGAGTTCGTCTGCAACCCATTGTTGAATTTTAGGAGTGTGAGAGCGAGAATCACCAGCCAATACAAAAAGTCCTTTACCAAGCAGTTGAACATAGCCATAGAGTAAAGTTTTCACAGTCGCCCGATCAAAGTCTTTGCCAACAATTCCTCGTATTCCAGAAATTGAAATTATTAAACTCGCTGGTAGTTTTTGGTTAATTGTTTTGATAATGATAATTAAATTTGCCGAGGGGCAGAATCGAACTGCCGACACCATGATTTTCAGTCATGTGCTCTACCATTGAGCTACCTCGGCTGGTATTATCAATGATAAAATTTTATCATTTTAACTTGAAAAAAGCAAATCAATCGGGTAGAATAAAAAAAATGCCCGGGTGCTGGAATGGTAGACAGGCTAGCTTGAGGTGCTAGTGTCCGTAAGGGCGTGGAGGTTCGACTCCTCTCCCGGGCAAAATAGAATATTTTTGCGAATGTGGGCGCTAAAGTTCGTAATTGATTGACGAGGCAAAATTCACAATCCCAAATTCCATTTTTGTAAAGTATATGGGGTACCTGCCATTATACAGCAAACGAGACGACCGAGTATTTGCATTATGTAGTATATGATCAAAAATAAAAAGGAGTAAAATGAAAAAGGGTTATAAAGGCGGGATAGAAAAGCTGACGATTGAAAATGAAAATTTTCGCCAAGTGTTATATACTGGCAAGCATTCCCAGTTAGTGTTGATGTCACTTAAGCCAGGAGAAGAAATCGGATTGGAAACACATCCAGGCAACGACCAGTTTTTTCGTTTTGAAAAAGGTAGCGGTAAAGTGATAATTGACGGAACTGAGTACGAAGTTAAAGACGGGGACGCGGTGGTGGTGCCGTCAGGAGCTGAGCATAATATCGTCAATACTTCTAAAACAAAAGATTTAAAATTATACACGATCTATTCGCCAGCGCATCATAAAGACGGAATTGTTCGCGCGACCAAAGCAGAAGCAATAGCGCAAGAGGCAGAATTTGACGGGCAAACTACTGAGTAGAGATATTATCCATTATTTAGTATCCACTATTTAGTATTTATTAGATTTACGCAAAACTTCTACTTTCCGTCATTCCCGTGTCTCCCCTTTGTCATTCCCGCACCCCTTCCGTCATTTCCGTGAAAACGGGAATCCAGATCCAACTGGATCCCCAATCCGAAGCGCTTCGCTTTCGGTTGAGGATGACACCGGGGCTTTCAGTTGAGGATGACAAAGGTGTGTCATTCCCGCACCCCTTCCGTCATTTCCGTGAAAACGGGAATCCAGTCTGTAATCTCTGGATCCCCAATCCGAAGCGCTTCGCTTTCGGTTGAGGATGACACCGGGGCTTTCGGTTGAGGATGACAAAGGTGTGTCATTCCCGCACCCACTCTGTCATTCCCGTGAAAACGGGAATCCAGTCTGTAATCTCTGGATCCCCAATCCGAAGCGCTTCGCTTTCGGTTGAGGATGACACCGGGGCTTTCGGTTGAGGATGACAAAGGTGTGTCATTCCCGCAAAAGCGGGAATCCAGGCAGGGCTGGATCCCGCATCAAGTGCGGGATGACGGGAGGGATGGATCCTGCATCAAGTGCGGGATGACCCCGTATAGAAGATAAACATTTTCTAACGGGGATGACAAGGGGGTGGAATGATATTTACGTAAGTTGTGAATTTATTAGACCTTTGTCTTGCAATTTTTTTGCCAAAAGAGTAAAATTGAAAATGGATTGACCGAGGAGGACGCGCACATGAACAACAAGCGTTGGATCGCGGTAGGTTTAGTATTATTTGCTATGAGCATTTTTACCGTTGGTTTTGGGCTAAATTATGTTAAGCAAATTCAAATTCGTCAAAATCAAGCCCGACTTTATGCTGATTTAGTCAGAACAATTGAGGACATACATTCTGACATTAAGGTTTTGAATGCTTCGGTTGGTTATGATGGTTTGCAGGATCAATTGCGTCAAGCCAAAGAAAAAGCTAAAAGCGCGTCCGAAAAGCTCAGGCGGATTGAATCCGAAGCGCAAAAGATGTCGGATAAAAATAGTTTGGTTTTACAAGAAGCGATTGAAAAAACGGACAAATACTTTATTGGTATTCAGACCTATACAAATTTGGCGATTGATACCCCAACTCTTAACGCTAAAGCCGATAGTATGCTTAAAGAAATTGAAAAATTTCGTCAAGAGGCAAATGTCTATAGTTCGCCGGATGAAGGCGACACCAAAGAAGTAATCTGCAAACTGGATAAAATCGCCACAAATTTTAAGCAAGGCAAACCGAAAAAAGTTGCGATCGCAACTATACCAGCTGGTTATACTTCATATTGGAATAATCCAATTTATACTGATTATCATACAGCGATTCGCAATATCGTTGCCAGATATGCGTCTGGTCGCAGAACTTTGGCGACGGTACTAGGTCATTATGATAAAAACCAATATACTGCTATCGATAGCCGAAATTGGTCCGAGCAATTGAATTTCCGTCGCAACTTATTGGTTGAACTTAACAACCTAGAGTCGCAAATTCCGTCAGTGAGCTCAATTTATCATGAGCATCACAATTTGCTTTATTCAATGATTTCTAATGCGTGTCAGTCAATGGAAAATTTTCAAAACAATTCAAGTAGCGCCAATCGTAGAGAAATCAGCGCAGTCAGTAATACCAACAATCGGATTATGGCGCGACTCAAAGCATTTTACGGGATTAGATAAAGGAGGTATGGTGGAATGGCGCGATTAGTTGTTGTGTTTGCGTTAGGTTTTTCAATGCTTTTTCTGGGCAGTCAAGCCAGTAAAGCATATTTAAACGGTAAGCCGATTATCACTCCGAAAGTAAGCCATTCGTTACTTTTAGCGTCAGCGATAAAAACAACCCCCGTTCCAAAAAAGATTTTGTCAGATAAATCGGTTCGTCAAGCTCAAAGCCAAAATCTAAAACAAGTAGTAACGATTACTCAACATAATATTTTAGCAGAGCAACCATCGGTTCGGTTGCAACCAAGATCAAGAATGAGTAAAATTTGCGAGCAAGCAAGACTGATAGTGGTCTCCATTCCAGAGCAGAGACTGTATGTCCACGAGGGCGAGCAAATTCGTTGGGTTATGCTGTGTTCCACAGCATCATCCGGAATTAACCTTCCTCCAGATGAAAATATGGATGGAATCCACAATCATTTTGGAATGTTTTCAATTCTTGATAAACAAAAAAATAAGTTTTCTATTATATATAGAGTTGCCATGCCATATGCGTTGCACTATCATGGCGGACATTATATTCATGCCACACAACTAACAGAATTCTTGGGCACACCGGCGTCCCATGGTTGTGTGCGGCTAAAATTATCTGATGCCAAAAAGCTTTACGATTGGGCAGAGGTTGGCGATTTGGTCAATATAGAACCCTAACACAAGCTTCGCGCTTTGCGCGGGGCTTTTTTTGTAAGATCTGTCTTATAACTACCTAGTCCCAACTGCGGTTCAATTAAAACAATTGCCAGCCACACTTTTCTTGATAAATGAGGAATTATAATGTAAAATTGGGTATAATGCGGGTGTCGTATAATGGTTATTATATTAGCCTTCCAAGCTAAAGATGGCGGTCCGATTCCGCTCACCCGCTCCAAAAAAAGATTTTAGATGCTAGATTTTACACGACTTACACAAAATGTCATTCTACCCCCCTGTCACCCCCGTTAGAAAATGTTTATTTTCTATACGGGGTCATCCCGCACTTGATGCAGGATCCAGTCCCTCCCGTCATCCCGCACTTGATGCGGGATCCAGACAAAAAGACTGGATTCCCGTTTTCACGGGAATGACACACCCCTTTGTCATCCTCAACCGAAAGCGAAGCGCTTCGGATTGGGGATCCGGAGATTGCAGACTGGATTCCCGTTTTCACGGGAATGACAAGAGAAGGATGCGTGAATGACAAAGGGAGATACGGGAATGCCAAGCGGAACAAGAATAACGATGGATGAATTAAGCATAACAATAAATAATCCGACGGGGCAAGCCCCGCGGTATTCTTTATTTTGCTATTTGAAATGGCTTCATCCCTGTGGCAAGCTACAAGGTATTCAGCCGTCTTGAAATAAGTAGAAGTTTTGCGTGAGTCGCGTGGCTTTAAAATAATAAAAGTCCCAGTAGCTCAGCGGATAGAGCGAAAGGTTTCTAACCTTTAGGTCGGGGGTTCGAATCCCTCCTGGGACAAAGTTATGGCGACTGTAGCATAATGGTAATGCGCCAGTTTGTGGAACTGGTGAAGAGGGTCCGATTCCCTCCAGCCGCCCCAAAAAAATGTCAAATTATTTTTAATTTTATAAAAAATACCTTAACGAAAAAATCAAGGTATTTTTTATATTTGTTGGTAGCGCCAAGGGGAATCGAACCCCTGTTGCCAGGATGAAAACCTGGTGTCCTAACCACTAGACGATGGCGCCATTTCAAATTAAAAGTAAAAATAAAAAAGTCAAAATTCTTAGGACCAGGTGGGGGATCTCACCCGTCGCAATGCTCCTGCTAAAAACCGTCGGTTTTTAGTATTTTCCTCTAACGGGAAAATAGCTGTTTTCCCGACCCCTTTCGCGTTCGATCCTAAATCCTTTTAACTAAAATTACAACTATGGGGAGATGTAATTTAGTTAAAAGGACCAGGTGGGGATCGAACCCACGACAAATTGCTTAAGAGGCAATTGCTCTACCACTGAGCTACTGGTCCGTATGAAGATTTAAAAAATTGGAATTGAGATTGCAGTATGGGGTTGAAATAGCATTCAATAACAATAAAAATTATTTTGATAACACAACAATTTCATATCTGACATTCGACCTATTGCTTCTGGTATTCGGTCAATTCGCGCCCTGAGGGATTTGAACCCCCGACCTTGTGGTTCGAAGCCACACGCTCTAATCCGCTGAGCTAAGGGCGCGTAAGTATTATTAGATATTTAGAATTATACCAATTTTTTAAATAAATTTCTAGTCGTCAGTTGATTTTTTTAATTTATTGATTAAAATATACTCATATTATTTTATGAAATTTAAACTTCACTCCAATTTTAAGCCGTCGGGCGATCAGCCAGAAGCGATAAAAAAATTAGTTCAAGGTATTAAAAGTGGTAAAAAACACCAGACGCTACTTGGAGTGACTGGATCTGGCAAAACTTTTACCATTGCCAATGTAATTGAGAAAATTCAAAAACCAACTCTCGTCATCGCCCACAACAAAACTCTTGCCGCGCAACTTACGCAGGAATATCGCCAGTTTTTTCCTCGCAGCGCGGTTGAGTATTTTGTGTCGTATTATGATTATTATCAGCCCGAAGCGTATGTGCCATCAACCGATAGCTACATTGAAAAGGAATCGCAGATCAACGAGGAGATTGACCGGCTTCGCCATAGCGCCACCCAGGCGCTCCTGTCGCGCCAAGACGTGATTGTGGTGGCGTCAGTTTCCTGCATTTACAATATCGGATCGCCTGAAATTTATGAAAAAACAATTTTGTGGCTGGCAACGGGAATGCCATTTGGTCGCGAAAAAGCGATCGCAAAATTAGTGGCTATGCAATATACTCGTCGTCAGCACGATTTGCTTCGTGGCACTTTTCGCATTATTGGCGCAATGTTGGAAATTCAGTCACCAAGCGCGGAAAACCTTTTTCGCGTCTATACTAAAAATGGCTTGGTCGATAGAATTTTGGAAATCAAATTAGTCAGCCGACAAGTGGTAAAAGAGTTGTCGCAAGTTGTGATTTTTCCTGCCAAGCATTATTTAACGGAAAAAGAAAATTTGGAAAAAGCATTGCAACAAATTCAAATTGAGTGCGACAGGCAAGTGTCAAAATTCAAACAGCAAGCTAAATTGCTGGAAGCCGATCGCTTGGAAAGGCGGACTAAATATGATTTGGAAATGATTCGCGAAGTGGGTTATTGCAATGGCATTGAAAATTACTCGCGTTATTTTGACGGACGAAAGCCAGGCGATCCGGCACATACATTGATTGATTATTTCCCTCCAGATTTTTTGCTTATTATTGACGAGTCGCATGTTTGTGTACCACAAATTGGCGCGATGTATGCGGGCGATAAAAGTCGCAAGCAAACTTTAATCGAACACGGTTTCCGCTTGCCGTCAGCGCTTGATAATCGTCCGCTTAACTTTCAAGAATTTGAGAAAAAAATGCCTCAAACAATCTACACAACAGCCACGCCCAGCGAGTATGAAATAAAAAAATCAACGCAAATTGTCGAGCAAATCGTCCGTCCGACCGGGCTCATAGATCCGCAAGTATTAATCCGTCCGACTGACAATCAAATAGAAAACTTGTGCAGTGAAATTGAAAAGCGGATTGCGAAACAGCAGAGAGTGTTAGTCACGACCTTGACTAAAAAACAAGCCGAAGATTTGACTGATTATTTAAAAGAAAAAAAGTTGGCGGTTGAATATCTGCACTCTGGCGTTAAAACACTCGAGCGAATTGAAAAATTAACCAAGCTTCGTCGTGGTGAGGTTGATATTATTGTAGGAGTAAATTTACTGCGCGAAGGACTTGATTTGCCGGAGGTGTCGTTGGTCGCGATTCTCGACGCTGATAAAGAAGGATTTCTCCGCTCGCAAACTAGCCTAATCCAAACTATCGGACGCGCGGCGCGCAACACGGACGGCACGGTAATTTTATACGCGGATAAAATTACGGGCAGTATGAAAAGAGCGATTGATGAAACAACCCGTCGCAGGAAAAAACAAATTTTATACAATAAAAAGAATCGTATCACCCCGCAAACGATTCAGAAAAATATAGAGGATATTACAAAGGGCTTGATTAAAGATACTGGACAAAAAGCGAAAAAATTGTTAAGTTTAGAGCAGTTTGTGTTATTTGACAATCAGCAAATTGAAAAAACGATTTTAGCTAAACAAGCGGAAATGAAAATCGCCAGCCGTGATTTGGATTTTGAATTAGCGATACTACTCCGCGATGAAATTCAGGAACTTGAAAAGATGGGGAGACAAGGGGGGAACAGCAATGAAAGTACCGTAGGGTATAAGCGAAACATCTGAAGTTGTTTTTAGGTGTTGCAATTGCGGTTGCGAGGTCAGGTTTCCTTACACTGGCAGAGTTATTTGAAAAAATAATCAGCCGGAAAGAAGGTTATTTGAAAAGATGCATTTTTGGCAGAAGCGTTGGCATAATGTTTTTTCTCCAAGCGATCCTCAATGCACAAAACAAGATCTTATAGTGACGATTGAAGCAATACCAAAGGACTGTTGTTTGAGATCGTGGGGTCGTGGAATTGCTTTTCAACTTAGAGAGCGCGATAAAGCGAGGAGGAAAGCGTAATGTCAATCTGCTGGGAAGAGAGAAATACTCCAATTGCACTGCATATTCAGTGCCACAATTGTGCCAGGGAGTATGTATTTCGTTTACGCAGAGTGCCGGTGGATTATTCTTCCCCAGACGCAATTGCTAATTCACAAAAAGCTGTTAAGACTAGAGTTGAGCGAGCGTTAGCAAAAGCAAGAACGCGACATAAAAAAAGCGCGCCTGAATGTAGCCCCAGATTTACCATTTTACTAGACCAAGAAACATATCGTTTCCGTTAAGGAGGTGAGCCAATGATAGCGCAGATAGAATACATAAAGCATCCTTATAGCATTATTTTTCCTAGTTTCTGCTACGATGGCAGAGAATTTTGGAACTAGTTTTTTCGTTTTTATCTAAAAAGCTATGCATCGAGGGCTTGAATAAAGCCCTCTTTTTTTATATTATACAACAATATGGATAATTATATTAAAATTCGAGGCGCCCGTGAACATAACCTGAAAAATATAGATTTAGATATTCCAAAAAATAAAATGGTGGTGTTCACTGGCATATCTGGCTCAGGCAAATCGAGCTTGGTTTTTGATACGATTTTTGCCGAAGGGCAGAGGCGCTACATTGAATCGCTCTCAAGCTACGCCCGCCAGTTTTTGGGGCAAATGGAAAAGCCGGATGTGGACGAAATTGACGGACTTTCACCTTCAATTTCTATTGACCAAAAAACCCGTTCTCACAATCCGCGCTCAACTGTTGGCACGGTCACGGAAATTCACGATTATTTGAGAGTTTTGTACGCGCGCATCGGCAAGCCCTATTGCCCTGCTTGCCATATACCGATTGAAAAGCTCTCCATTGATCAAATGATTGATAATATCTTTAAAGAGCTGGTGAAAACAAAAGATCAAATTATTTCTGCGCAAATTCTGTCGCTGGTTATCAGTGAAAGAAAAGGCGAGTACCACAGCTTGATCGACGAAATAAAAAAGCAAGGTTTTTTGAAAATTAGAGTGAATGGTAAATTCTATTTTACAGAAAATCTGCCAATACTGAGCCGATACAAAAAGCATACCATTGAAGTTATGATTGATGAAATCAAAATTGAGAGGTTAAAAATTTTAACTTTTCGTCAACGACTAACCGAATCGGTGGAAACAGCGCTGGAGTATGGCACGGGTACGATTGTTTTAAAAATTCAAAAAAATGAATTTAAAATGTCAAAAGAGCTGTCGTGTAAAAAATGCGGTTTGGCTTTTTCGGAAATTACCCCACGACTTTTTTCGTTTAACTCGCCATTTGGCGCGTGCAAGAAATGCAATGGTTTGGGCTTTTCGCGCGAGATTGACGAGGATCTAGTCGCGCCTAATAGAAATTTATCAATTGACGAAGGGGGTATATTGCCATATTCGTGGCGAGTAAATGGCTGGTATGCTAAAATGCTCAGCCAGCTCTCGCGCGTTCATCATTTTTCCTTGACTACGGCGGTCAAGAATTTGCCACGCGAAATAATTGAAATAATTTTTTATGGAACCGATAAAAAAATTCCTTATGAGTGGTATTCACGCGGACATAAAAATATTATGTATATCCGTTTTGAGGGAATTGTCAATAATTTGAAACGGCGATATAGGGAAACGCAATCAGAATACATTCGCAAGGAAATTGAAAAATATATGAACGAAAAATTATGCGATGATTGTTGTGGCGCGCGCTTAAATAAATTCGCTTTATCGGTCTTAATTGGCGGGAAAAATATCTCGGAAATTTCTGAGTCTAGTATTTCAAAGACATATCAATTTTTTCAAAAAATGATTGTTAGCGAGCGGGATCTGGCGATCGGCGCTCGGGTGATTAAAGAAATTAAAAGTCGCTTGAAATTTTTAGAAGATGTGGGACTTAATTACTTGACGCTTAATCGCTCTGCCAATACTTTATCTGGCGGTGAGTCGCAAAGAATTCGTCTAGCAAGCCAAATCGGCTCGGGCTTGACTGGCGTTTTATATGTTTTGGACGAGCCAACCATCGGATTGCATCCGCGCGACAATCATCGATTGCTGGATTCGCTAGAGTTTTTAAAAGAGCTAGGCAATAGCGTGTTAATTGTTGAGCATGACGAAGACACGATTTGGCGGAGCGATTATTTGATTGATATTGGTCCGGGCGCTGGGATTGATGGCGGTAAAGTGGTGGCGAATTTACCAGTTGAAAAAATTAAATCTGCTAAAGTAAAATCAGTGACTATTGATTATTTACTCGGCAATAAAAAAATTGAAGTGCCGAGTCAAAGACGCGCTGGTAATGGCAAGCGCCTCAGTATTTGGCGGGCAACGGAAAATAATTTGAAAAATTTAACAGTGCATATACCGCTCGGGTTGATGGTGGGGGTGACGGGCGTATCTGGCTCTGGCAAGTCAACGCTTGTCAATGAGGTTTTATACAAAGCGCTGGCGCGCAAAATTATGCATTCGCGAGTGGTGGCGGGAAAACACGAACGGATCGAGGGGTATGAGTATTTAGACAAAATCGTCATCATCGACCAAAATCCGATCGGACGCACGCCTCGCTCCAATCCCGCTACTTACACTGGAGTCTTCACTCCGATTAGGGAGCTGTTTTGCCAAACGGTTGAGGCGCGAAGCAGGGGCTATGCGCCTGGCAGATTTTCGTTTAATGTGGCAAGCGGTCGGTGCGAAACATGCAAGGGTGATGGCGTGATAAAAATTGAAATGCATTTTTTGCCGGATGTGTATGTTGAATGTGAAGTTTGCAAGGGAAAAAGATTTAATCGCGAAACATTGGAAGTTAAATGGAAAGAAAACAATATCTCCGAAGTTTTGGAAATGACGGTGAGCCAGGCGTATGAAATTTTTAAAAATATTCCTTCAATTTGCGATAAATTAAAAACATTAGTTGATGTCGGACTAGGTTATATTCATTTAGGTCAGCAAGCGACCACGCTCTCTGGCGGTGAGGCACAGAGAATAAAGCTTGCTAGCGAGTTGTCAAAAAGGCAAACTGGCAGGACAATGTATATTTTAGACGAGCCGACCGTTGGGCTTCATTTTAGCGATATTGAAAAATTGCTCAAAGTTCTTCATCAATTAGCAGATAACGGAAATTCGGTGGTAGTGATTGAGCATAATATGGAAGTGGTAAAAAATTGCGATTGGGTAATTGATCTCGGACCCGAAGGTGGAGACGCGGGTGGTGAATTAATTGCCGAGGGCGCGCCAGAGGCAGTGGCGCAAAGCGCGGAGAGCGAGACAGGAAAGTTTTTAAAGTTAAAATTAAAAATGAAAAAGTAAAAACAGCGTAGTAAAAGTAAAATTTATAACTAATTAAAAGCCAAATCATCAGGGTGAAAGTGAAGCGTCCCCTAATAGCCCCCTACAAAAGCCAAATTTACAAAAACAAAAAATTTAAAATATCAGTTCATTTTAATCAAAAAATGCGAATAAGTTTTTATGCTAATATTCGCATTGAGGGTAGGTTTTGTTTCTAGTAATGTTTCATGGTTGCAACGCAAGTGATTTCATCAATTCTAACCTTAGATTAGCAAGGTAAGTATTAGTGTCTCGCAGTTTGTAATAGTAGAGGAGTTCAGTCAAAAGTGATGAATCTGCGATGATCCAGTTTGCGTCATTGCGCGTTATGCCATTTTTATCAAGGTGGTATCGATCTTCCATGTTTATAAGCCTAATACACATTAATCGCCCTTCTGGGGTAAGGAGAGTATTCCCGGGTATACCCAATTGCATTTCTTGCCTCCTTGTCAATTTGCACTTTCATATTTGAATACAACATAAATTTACTTTATTATAAGGCAAATGTCAATAGCTAAATTAAAAAAACAAATCGAGCAACTGCCAGCTATTCCTGGCGTCTATTATTTTTATAATTCCAGCGGAGAGGTTTTGTATATCGGCAAAGCAACGAATTTAAAATCGCGCGTAAAAAGTTATTTTCAAAAATCGGGAACGCGGCTGATTGAGCAAATGATTTTTGAAGTGGCAGAAATTAAAACTAAATCTACTGGTAGCGCGCTGGAAGCGTTTTTTTTGGAATCAGCTGAAATCAGGCGACTTCAGCCAAAGTACAATATCCTGTCAAAAGACGACAAGTCTAAATTTATAGTATTTATTACTAACGAAGCGGTGCCTAGGATAATACTAGCAAGAGAAAAAGATTTGATCGGTAATTCAAATCCCAAGCGTCAAATTTCAAAATTACAATTAAAAATCAAAAATAAAGAATCCGACGGGGCAAGCTCCTCGGTATTCTTTGTTACGCCAAAGGTAATGGCTCCATCCTCGGAGCAAGCTCCGAGGTATTCGCCGTCTTGTAATAAATTATTAAAGGGAATTTATTTTGGTCCGTTTGCCAGCTCTGGCGAACTTAAAATCGCGCTTAAATTACTCAGGAAAATTTTCCCGTTTTGTGATCAGCCATTTGGAGGCAAGCCCTGTTTTTATTCTTATATCGGACTTTGCCCGGGGATTTGCGCTGGCAAAATTTCGCTATCAGAATATAAAAAAAATTTCAGGCGGATTAAATTTTTTTTACAAGGCAGGGTAGGAGAGCTGAAGAAGAAAATTGCAATTGAGATGAGGCGCTTAGCCAAAGCGCAAAAATTTGAGGAAGCGGAAATTTGCAAAAAACAATTATTTGCTCTTTCGCATATTCAAGATATTGCTCTCACTTTTTCTTGCGATCGCATAAAAATTAACAATAATAATTTTGTGGTGGAAGCATTTGATATTTCAAATTTAGGCGAGCAATTTACCGTTGGTAGCCGAGTGATTTTCATCAATGGACAAAGAGCGTTTGAGCATTATCGGAAATTTAAAATTAAAAATTTATACCCTAATTTGACAGCCCGTTGGGTTGACAACAATATCGGTGATTTAGCGATGATGCGCGAAATGCTCGAGCGGCGAAAAAAACATATTGAATGGATCAAACCAAATTTGATAGTGATTGATGGCGGAAAAGCTCATCTGAATTTAGCCCAGAAAATATTTGGCAAAGAAATTCCGATCGTGGCAATTGCTAAAGGACCGCGCCGAAAAAAGAATGAATTTTTTGGAGATAAAATTTCTAAAGAAATTCAGCGCGTTGCAATCCATAGCCGCGACGAGGCGCACCGTTTTGCGATTAAATATCACAGACAGCTGAAAAATAAAGGATGTTTTGGGGCGGGCTCTTTATTATGAAAATTTTTTCAAAACAAATATTGGTTTTTGTCTCGCTTGGTTTTATTGTTTTTTTAATAATTTTGTTAAACCAGCAACCATTACCATCAAAAGAAGTGGGGGAGAGTCGGGAGAAAAAACCAGAAAATAATCCAGAAAAAATTCAGACTAAATCCCCTGCCCAGTCCCCTGTTTTAGAAGTAGCTAAAAAGTCAGCGGAAAAAATTCTGCCAGATAATTTTTTGATAAAAAATGTGCCATTCATTTCTCAAGCGCCAAAGAAAATTTGGGATGATCTGCACAGGGAAGCTTGCGAGGAAGCCACGCTTATAATCGCAAAAAATTATTTAGATAACAACCGAGCCAGCGAAATCAACGCCCAAGCAGGCGATAAAGAAATTAAAAAAATGGTGGCGTGGCAAGAGGAAAACTGGGGCGGGCACTTTGATTTATCGCTGAAAAAAGTTAAAGAAATGACAGAAAAAATTTACGGCATTAAATCAGAAGTTGCGGATATTGAGAATTCAGATGATATTAAAAAAATAGTTAGCGCAGGAAAACTTGTTATTGCGCCGACTGCTGGGCGGGAGTTGAAAAATCCTTATTTTCAAAATCCGGGACCAATTTATCATATGGTAGTAATTTTCGGATACGATAAAAATAATTTCATCACTCACGATGTAGGCACCCGTCGTGGCGCAAATTATCAGTACGACCAAAAAATTTTGTTAAACGCGATTCATAATCTGCCCCGAGAAATTGTAATCAAAGAGGAATTACTAGCCAATTCAAAGTTAATTTTTTCTGGTAAAAAAAGTGTTTTGGTTTTTTGATTTTGTGAGAAATCTGGATTTTGATTTCTGACACCCTTGTTTGACAATTTTCGTTTTGTATATTATAATAATAACAGATTTAAATATAATTATCGGCATAAAATGAATTTAATTGTATTACAACTTGATTATTTCTGTGAAATGCCTTGGAAAGGATGCGAAAATGGAATTGTATCTTTGGATTATTCTTTCAGCCGTGGCTGGAGTTGGGGCTGGAAGCGTGGGCGGAAATGTAGTCAGAAAACGATGGATTAACCAAAAAGAGGAGAAAATTCTTACTCATCAAAAGGAAATCATCTTGAAAGCCAAAGATGAAGCTTTTGAAATAAAAGAAAAAGTCAAACAAGAGGAAGAAAAAAAACGCCAGGCGCTCGATAAAATTGAAACGCAACTGCGCGAGCGAGAAACAATGGTTGACAGAAGGGTGGAGTCGGTTGACAGCGAACGGAAAGATATTGAAAAGAATAAAACAGAAATTCGGCAAGTGAGGCGGGATATTGAGGAGATTCGCCAAAAGCATTTTGATACTTTGCAAAAAATCGCTGGAATGAAAAAAGAAGAAGCCAGGAAACAGCTATTTGAGCAAGTTGAAAAAGATTATCAGCAGGATATTGTAGAAAAAATTAAAAGTTATAAAAAAATTTTACAAGAAGATCAAGATAAAGAAGCGCGCAAGATTTTATCTCGCGCTATCGAGCGAATCAGCAGCGAATTTTCCGCTGAGCATACTTCGTACACTGTAACTTTGCCCACTGACGAGATGAAAGGGCGGATTATCGGAAAAGAAGGGCGCAATGTGCAGGCGTTTGAAAAATTGACCGGGGTTGATGTGGTGATTGACGATACGCCCGATGCTGTATCGGTTTCGTCTTTTGATCCGGTTCGTCGGTATATTGGCAAATTAACTTTGGAAAAATTAGTGGAGGACGGACGGATTCAGCCGTCTCGGATTGAGGAGGTTTTTCAAAAGGTAACGGAAAATGTGGGCAAGGAAATCAAGGAAGCAGGCGAGCAAGCAGCTTACGAAGCAGGTGTACCCGGGCTTCAACCTGATTTGGTTAAATTGCTCGGTAGATTGAAATTTCGTACTTCTTACGGGCAAAATCAATTAAAGCATAGTATGGAAGTTTCAACCATTGCTGGAATTTTGGCGCAGGAGCTAGGCGCTGATGTAAATATCGCTAAAAAAGCCGGGCTACTCCACGACATTGGTAAAGCGGTTGACCATGAAGTTGAAGGCGCGCATCATCATATTTCAATGGACATTGCTAAAAAATATGGCTTGTCTGAAATTGTAGTGAACGCGATCGGCGCGCATCATGATGACATTGAGCCAAAAACAGTTGAGGCGATTTTGGTTCGCTCGGCTGACGCGATTTCAGGCGCGCGACCAGGCGCTAGGCGCGAATCGGTTGAGTCATATATTAAACGACTAACCGAGCTGGAAAATGTCGCCAATGGTTTTAGGGGAGTGGAAAAATCTTACGCCATTCAAGCCGGGCGCGAGATTAGAATTTTGGTTAGACCAGAAGAAATAGACGATTTAGAATCTTTAAAGTTGGCGCGAGATATCGCAAAAAAAATTGAGGCTGATATGCAGTATCCGGGCACGATTAAAGTTAATGTTATCCGCGAGACGAGGGCAGTGGAATACGCGAAGTAATACACAGATACGCAAATAGCGCAGATTACACAGACGCAATAAAAGCTCAAATGCACAATATCAACAAACTAAGTTTTCGTCTGATAGGCTTAATATATCTAGTTTATAATCGCCTGCAATATGGACATAAAGAAAAAATTTATCAGCAAGCGTTTGAACAATTATTACTCAAGGAAAAAAATTGTTATTATAAAGAATTATATTGTCCAATTAAATTTGAGGAAAAAGTTGTCGGAAGGTATTATCTTGATTTTTTAATTGATAAAAAGATAGTAGTTGAGTTAAAGGTTGCGGATGATATTTATCCCAAGCACATCAAGCAAGTATTAAATTATTTAAAAGCGCGGTCAATAAAGCTTGGATTAATATTTGCCGTCTCGAAAGATAGTGTTAAAATAAAAAAGATTAATCAATACATAAATTTTGTGAAGATTTGCGTTATCTGTGAAATTTGTGTATCGGTGTATTATTATGAAAATTATATTTTTAGGTGATATTGTGGGGAAAACTGGGCGCGAGGCGGTGAAAAAGGTCTTGCCAAAGTTAAAGAAAAAATTTAAGCCAGATATTGTGATTGCCAATTGCGAAAACATATCTCACGGATCAGGCGCAAGCAATAAAACTTTGGACGAGATGAAAGATGCGGGGATAAATTATTTTACCGCTGGCAATCATATTTTTAAAGGCGTAAAAAATGGATCGATTTGGGAGCGAGACGATTTGGTTCGACCGCTTAACTATCCGAGCGACTCGCGCGTGCCCGGGGTTGGATTTTTGAAAATGAAAATTTTAGGCGAGGAGATTTTGCTGGTAAGCTTGCAGGGGCTGGTTTTTATGCCGGAGTATATTGAAAGCCCGTTTCGAATTTTTAAGGAATTTTTAAGCGAGCATAAAAATAAATTGGTGGTGGTTGATTTTCACGGCGAAGCTACCAGTGAAAAAATTACTTTTGGCTTGGCGTTTGACGGTAAAGCCAGTGCGGTGTTCGGAACTCATACGCATATTCAAACCGCTGATGAAAGGATTTTGCCCGGTGGCACAGCATATATTACTGACGCAGGAATGTGTGGCTCGCAAAATAGCTCAATCGGTATTGATTTTAAAGAAATTATCAAGCATTTTGAAACAGGGCTCAAATTCAAAACCGAACCAGGCGAATTTCCAGCCATAGTTTGTGGCGTTTTGGTTGATATTGACTTTTCACACAGGAAAGCTAAAAAAATTACCAGAATATTTGAGGTGGTGAAATAGCATACAGATACACAAATTTCGCAGATAATATAGATTTTTCAAAAACCAAAATTTTCATTGCGGGGTGTAGCGCAGTGGTAGCGCGCATCGTTCGGGACGATGAGGTCGTGAGTTCGAATCTCGCCACCCCGACCAATCAAGACATTTCAAAAATTGAGGGACATTTGGTTGCTCGCTCGCCCTCCAACGAGATTTGCCGATAAACTTAACAATTTGATTTGAAATGTCTTGATTGGTCAAACTTACTCGACGATGTGCGAACCTATTTTGAACGAAACTCCGACTGATTGCCGCGCTTTGCGCGGCAGAAACCGAACGCTCGGGCGGGCAAAAAGGAAGGGGGTTGGGGAAGGAATCCGTTCAACTACGCTCAGGACAAGTTTTTTGCCTGCCCTTGTTTTTGCCACTTCTTTTTTCGCCACCGCAATTTCGTATTTCGCTTTGCGAAATACGCCGCCCAGAAGGAAGTTGTGTTTACCCCGCCCACCCGTGCGCGCACAACAAGTTTTTACTCCCTTTTATAATGTAGCATAATTGCTCGCCATAGTGGATAAATTCCTTTATGAAAAATGAAGTAATAAAATTTGGTCAAAAAGTCCGCGAAATTCGCCTAAAAAAGAAAATGTCTCAAGGAGATATTGCAAGAATTCTTGACGTTCACAGGTCTTATATTAGCGGATTAGAACGGGGCGTCATAAATCCTTCGCTTTTAACCATTCAAAAGGTTGCCAAGGCCTTGAATTTGAATATAAATGCAAAAGATTTAATTTAATAATATGGAAAATTTTGAAAAACAATTTAATCAACCGAAGCCACCGGAAGAAGCGAAAAATCCTGAGCCAAAACAAGAAGTTCCGTCAGTTTCAGAATCACCCCAAAGCCCGCCAGAAAATTTAAACAAGTCAACAGAAAGCCCGACAGAAAATCAAAAAAAAGTGGAAGGTCAGGAAAAGAATTTGAAACTAGAAGAAATAAGACACGATGTTGAAAGTATCAGCGACAGATTAGGTAAGCCGATTGAAGAAGGAATTAAAGAAACTGTCGTTATGTTTAAAGCGAATGAATTGCCAACATCCGATTCTTGCGAGGGTCATATTGAAAGAGGTTTACCCGTTCCTTATGTTGAAGTTTCGCCTTCAAATGAACCTGAAGAAAGATTTGTCGGCCAAAATGAAGCTTTTGAAAAAGTAGCAAAGAAATACAATATAACGCCAGAAGAAGCCAAAACATCAAAAATTGACGAGGCGTATTGGGAAGCGATGAAAGAATGTTCACAAAATGAAGAAACGGAAGAATACCAAAAATGGAACAAAGAAAATGAAAAATTATTAGCGAATAGCCACAATCTTTTGGAAGAATTTTACAAAGAAAGACAGGTTGAGCCGGATGAAAAATTAGAAATTGATGAAGGAGTTGGAAATTTTAGAATCCATAATGGCGGGGAGGATTACCAGCCAATAATTGAAAATGGGCGGGAATTTTCAGAGGAAGAAAAGAAAGCTCGTGCGGAAAAATTGGAAAAATACCGCCCAGAAATGAAAGAATTTACAACTTTCTTAAAAGAAAAATACTTTAATAAGGGTAATCTTTCTGAACGCGAATCTGAATCTAAAGATTTAAAAACAATGCGAAAACTTTAAGAGCAAGAAGATAAACAAAAACTGCAAGAATTGCGGAAACAATTAAATATAACCGGAGGTAACCCCGAAACGCCTACCGAAGGAAAAATACAGGAATCACCAATACACGAACTTTTAGACAATAATCCCGAACTTGCAAAAATTTATAGTGAACGCATAAATACTTATGAAATGGTTATCAATGAATCTGGGCAGATATTAAGCGATGGGCAAACCTACGAAAATAATCTCAAAATGCGTGCTTTGGTCGAGCTAGCAGACGCAATAAGAAAAGGTCTTACTGATGTTCAAGATGGACATGTTAGACTCTGGCGTGGCAATAGACCAAACGAAGCCGGCCACAATCCTTCATATACAAATTCATTAGAGGGCATTGCGTTACCATTTTTACGTGGTTATAATGGGGTGCTTTCTTATATAGATGTTCCCCGAGAAGAAGCGAGAAAATATCTAACAAGTGGGGTCAAAGATTCTGAATTTATACTACCTTCAGAATTAGTTAAAAATGTAAAGATTGTAGGGTTTACTCCAGAGGAAGTAGATGAGATTAAGAAAAAAGCACGACCTTTATTTGAAACTAAACAAGGAAATGGATGGACAATAGTTGATTGAAGGATAGGAAAATCAGAGTGATTTTTAATTAACGGCGACGCGCCAACTCTGTTGGCACGAAATTCGGTGGCGACGGAAAAATTGGAATCGGAAAGCGAGGGCGGGCAAAAAGGAAGGGGGTTGGGGAAGGAATCCGTTCAACTACGCTCAGGACAAGTTTTTTGCCTGCCCTCGCTTTTGTCGCTTCTTTTTTCGCCGCCGCAATTTCGTATTTCGCTTTGCGAAATGCGTCGCCAATCAAGGAAGTTGTGTTTACCCCGCCCACCCGTGCGCGCACAACAAGTTTTTACCCCCATTGTTCTTTACTAAAAATAAATTCTGTAGTATCATTGTGGTAGTGCTAATAAGTTTAGCCATACTTCAATATAATAGTACTACCATAAATAAACTATGTCAAAGCAAGAATATCCATTTTCAAAAAATTTAAAGAAATTGAGACAAGCCAAAGGCTTGTCGCAAGATCGGCTCGCCAAGCTCGCCGATGTTACCAACAACACGATTATTAAAATTGAGCAAGGCGAGAATATAAACCCAACGTTGGCTACACTAAAGAAAATTGCGAAAGCCCTCGGGGTTAGTTTGGATGAATTAACCGGTTATCAATTGCGGGGTAAATAAAAGTCTCATCAATTAAGGAATTACAGATTATGATTGCAGTTAAAAACGAGGGAATAATTTTAGAAAAAACAAATCTGGAATTCGAAAATAAAGGTGTTTTAAACCCTGCCTGTATCCAGGTGGATGACATTACCCACATGTTTTATCGGGCAGTTAACCATAATAATATTTCTTCCATAGGTTACTGCCAGCTGAAAGATAATAAAGTTGTAAAAAGACTTAAAGAGCCGGTTCTCTTTCCCGAATATGATTATGAGAAAAAGGGCGTAGAAGATCCCAGAATTACTCTTTTAGAAGGAACATACTACCTTTTCTACACCGCCTATGACGGTAAAAACGCTCTCATTTCCTACGCCACAAGTCGCGATCTTGTTTATTTCGCCAAACAGGGTCTTGTCTCGCCGAAAATTTCTTACGATGAAGCAGAAGATATTTTTCGTGGGTCAGGAATCAGAAAAAGATATACCATGTTTGAAATGTTCTACAAAAAAAGAGGTGGCAAGGACATCTTGCTATTTGAAAAGGATGCTACTCTCTTTCCCCAAAAATTCGGCAGTAAGTTTGCTCTTCTCCACCGAATTTTACCCGGAATCCAAATTATTTACTTTGACAATTTTTCTGACTTGACTCTAGACCGCTGGCGAGATTATTTTAAGAATTTAGGTGATTTTATTGTGTTAGATCCTCTCTTTTGGTTTGAAAACCGCTACATTGGCGGTGGTTGTCCCCCCATTGAAACAAAAGACGGATGGCTTATTATCTATCATGCGGTGGAGGGTACCCCTTTGGGAAAAATCTATCATGCCTCCGCTGCTCTGCTCGATCTCAAAAATCCCCTAAAAGTTTTAGGGCGATTAAAGAAACCTCTATTTTCTCCATCATCCAGTTGGGAGAGAAACGGAAGCGTCAGAGATGTGGTCTTTCCAACGAGCGCATTGATAAAAAATGACCGTTTGTATATTTATTACGGTGCTGCTGATAAGTTAATCGCCGTCAAATCTGTTGACCTTGCAGAGCTGTTGACTGAACTTAAGAAATAAATCACATAAAACTATGAGCCTCGTTAAAAGTCTTGGTAGACCCTGCTAGATGTTGATTATCAATTATTTAACAGGGTCCACAACACGATAACGGAAAACATTCTAATAACATTATGAATCAACAAACAAAGTCAACCCCGTTAGAAATTTTAATATGTATGTAAATTCAAAAAATAGAAATAGTCAAAATTTTGAGCAAAAACCTAATTTTAGAGGTAATTTCAGATTTTTAACAGGGTTAAAGGCTAATAAAGCAATTTCTAACGGGGTGAGCACTGACCAGCAAAACAAATCTTGGATCGTCTATTTGGCTACCTTCCCGCCACGGCAGTGCGGTATAGCTACCTTTACCGCTGACCTTACCAATGCTATTGATCAAATATTTGGACCGTCAGTTAAGTCAAAGATTGTCGCGATGAATCTTACTGAAGTAAGTAATTTCCCCTATCCTGACAAAGTAATTTCGGAGATAAGTCAGCCTCGCGAAGAGGACTATGTTAACATTGCCAACAAGCTTAATCAGTTAAAAGAGGTAAAGTTGGTTAACATTCAACATGAATTTGGCATCTTTGGAGGGGAATATGGCTCACATCTGCTTTTGCTTCTGAAAAAACTTCAAAAACCGATTGTTACCACATTTCACACCGTTCTTCCCGCTCCAGATGAAAAAATGCTCAACATCGTTCAAGCCATAATGAAATATTCGAAAGGAATAATTGTTATGACTCACTCTTCAAAGGAAATTCTCAAGAAAGATTATGGGTTAGATCCTGATAGAATTCAAGTTATTCCTCATGGAATCCATCATGTTCCCTATAGAATCAGTGAACACGCCAAGTCTGCCCTTGGTTTTTCCGGTAAATTAATCCTCTCAACCTTTGGGTTTCTTAGTCCTGGTAAAGGGGTTGAGCATGTAATAGAGGCTTTGCCAAAGGTAGCAGAAAAATTCCCTAATGTTCGATTTCTTATCGCTGGTGTCACCCATCCTGTTGTTCTAGGACAGGAAGGCGAAACCTACCGTAATTTTCTTACTAAAAAAGTGTATCAACTTGGTTTAAGCAACTATGTTTCTTTTTATAACACCTATCTTGATTTAAATGGCCTCTTTAAATTTTTAGAGGCTACTGATATCTACCTTTCCACCTCTTTAAATCCAAACCAGACTGTCTCCGGCACTTTATCTTATGCCTTGGGTAGCGGTCGTCCAGTCATATCCACAGCTTTTGCTCAAGCCAAACAAGACATTACGAGTGATGTCGGCATATTGGTTGACTTTAAAAACCCGCCGGCTTTTACCGATGCCATCATTAAATTAATAAGCAATGATCAATTACGTTTACAGATGGGCAAAAACGCTTATTTTCGCACCAGACATATGACATGGGCAAATGTTGCACATTCCTACATAAAATATTTCTCGCAATTTGCGCCGAAGACAATTCTAGGACAAAAAAAACTTCCGCCCATAAAGCTTACGCATATGGCTAGATTGACTGACAATTTCGGCATTATTCAGTTTGCCAAGCTTACCGAGCCGGACCTTTCCTCTGGATATACCATAGACGATAATGCCCGAGCTTTAGTCGCGGTCGCTCTTCATTATAAAAAATTTAGGACTCACTCTGCGCTAAAACTTGTCTCCATATACCTCAACTTTTTTTATCTGGTAGCTAAACCTGATGGTTATTTTGACAACTATGTTAATTCAAGTCGCGCTATTGATAAACAGAGAAATATCCAAGAATACTCAGAAGATCCAAGCGCCAGAGCCCTATATGCTCTTGCCTGGGTTTCAACCACCAAACAAATCCCTAGACGTATAAGGCATCTTGCCCATTTTTTCTTTGAAAGAAGCTTCCGGAAAAGCATTGCTTTTTCCTCGCCTCGCGCTATCGCTTTTTACATTAAAGCTCTTGATTGTTTGCTTTCTAAATGGAAAGAATCCAAAACTCTCACTGTATTAACGTCTTATTGTGAACAACTCATGGCTCTGTATGAGAAGAATTACTCGCCGGACTGGGAGTGGTTTGAGCCTTGTTTAACATATTCAAATGCCATCCTACCGGAAGCACTCCTCCTTGGATACAAAATAACTGGAGAGAAAAGATATTTCAAAGTGGCTGAAAAAACCCTCAACTTCTTAATTAAACATACCTTTAAGGGCAGTATGTACATTCCTATCGGTCAAAGCGGCTGGTTTCCCAAGGAAGGGGCAAGACATTATTTTGACCAGCAACCCGAGGATACCGCTGCCACCGTAGGAGCTCTCAATGTAATGTTTCAGATAACAAACAGGAAGTATTACAAGGAATTAGCGAGTATCGCATTTAACTGGTTCTTGGGAAATAATGTGCTTGGACAGGTTGTTTATGATCGTACCACTGGAGGGTGTTATGATGGAATTGGGGAAAAATTTATTAATCTCAACCAGGGTGCCGAATCTACAATTTCTTACCTTTTGGCCCGTCTTTCTTTCGAGAACTAAATCCAGCATTTCCTGTTTCTGCGAGAAATGGGCGACGCGCCAGTTTTACTCAGTTAGAAGCAAAATGCCCCATGGCTTGACCCGTTAGAAATGTAACTGTATCAGGAGTAAAGCCCATCACATTTTTCTTGCTTAATAAACCAGAAGATTCTAACGGGGCTTGTCGCGGGGCATTTGTCAAAGGCGCCCTCAAAAAATAAATACTAACATATCCAATAACAATTAAAAAAATTATCACAAATATTTATGCTTGCCGGTTTCTTTGAGTTGTTCAATTATCTTTTTCACATCTTGAGATTTATCTCGGTTGATAATTAGCGTGGCGTCTGGCGTGTCAATGACCGCGATGTTTTTTAGCCCAATGGTGGCGATCATTTTTTTTTGTCCCAGCACAAAAACATTTTCATCGCCATAACTGATATGGTGCCCTTGACTTACTTGATCACTGCCAATTTTTTTAGCTAAAATTTCATAAACGCTTTTCCAGCTTCCGACATCCGACCAGCCCATATCAGACGAAATTACCAAAACTTTGTTAATTTTTTCAATTATTTCAGTGTCAAACGGCTCATTTGGCATTTCATGAAAAATCGGATAATACGACTCACCAGCGTCAATGCAGGCATCAATTTTTTCAATTAGTCGATAAATTCGGCGTGAATGGCTCTCGTATAGTTTTAATATATGTTTGGCGTTGAAAATAAAATACGACGCGTTCCATAGATATTTGGTTGTTTGAAAATATGTTTGCGCTACTAATTCGTTTGGTTTTTCAACAAATTTTTCTACCCGATAAGTTTGATCGTAATTTTCATACGGTTCCCCTGTCTTAATATAGCCATAGCCAGTTTCTGGATAGGTCGGCTGGAGTCCGATAGTTATTAAAAATTTTGGATGTTCGGAAACGATTTTAAAGGCTAATTTTAAATTTTTGGCAAAAACATCTTCTTTTAGCACTTCGTGATCTGACGCGATTGACGCAATAATAGCGTTTGGATTTCGCTTTCTGATAATCAAGCTTGCCAAAGCGATGGCTGGCGCAGTATTTTTTCCCACTGGTTCAATGATATAATTTTTTTTGGGAATTTGTGGCAATTGTTGGCGCGCGGTTTTTAGATAATTTCCACCCAAGCTCACAAAGATATTTGAAATCGGCGCGACCTTTTTGATCCGCCGAAATGTTTGCTGGAATAAGGTTTTTTTGCCAGTTAATCTTTGAAATTGTTTGGGCGATTTTTTACGCGACATTGGCCAAAGTCGCGTTCCTGTGCCACCTGCTACAATCACTACATAAAAATTATCTTTGTTCATAGGTAATGATTATATACTTTTTTTAATAAAATTCAAGACTTCTTTAATAGTTTGGTCAAGCTTACCTTGCTGATTTTTTACCACTAAATTAAAATTTTCTTTTTGTTTATCTTCTATTTTTTTCATTGCCAGCCGCTTGGCAATATCTTGCGCGCTGTTCTCTCTTCTATTTTGCAGTCGTATTTTGGCTTCTTTTTCTGTGCAACCGATATATATTCCAATTGCGTTAGGATAAAGTTTTTTCATTTGTTTAAATCCATTGACATCGATTTCTAATATCGGAATTTGTCCTTTTTTTTGGATTTTTAAAATTGCTGATTTTGACGCGCCATACCACGCGCCATTATAAAAATTTTGTTCACATATCTCACCAATTTCAAATAATTGAGCAAACTTTTTTTCATCAACAAAAAAATGCCCTTTGCCTTCTTTTTCATCGGTTCTTTTCGTCCGCGTGGTGTAGGTTGACACTTCGCAGAGTTTTTTATTTTGGCTGACAATACCACGCAAAACAGAATCCTTGCCAGCGCCCGATGGTCCTGAAATAATAATAATTTTTTCAGCCATTTAATATTGCAACGATATTTTATTTGCCATATTCCAACATTAACCAGAATGTCGGAATGTTATGTTTGTACGTTTAAAATTTGGACAAAATCATCGGGCAATGGCGCCTCAATAGTTTGATTTTGTTTTTTTTCAGGATTAAAAAAAGTTATCTTTTCCGAATGAAGCATTTGCCTTTTAGCTTTAAGTAGACTCGCAATTTTTTTGGAATACTTATTGTGATAAATTTTATCGCCTAGCACAGGAAAACCTTGATTTAATAAATGTATCCTAATTTGGTGAGTTCGTCCAGTGGAAATTTCAACTTCTAATTGACTAAGCGAGAAGTTTTTGAAATCTAGATCCTTGACTTTTTTAAATTGGCTTTTGGAATAGCGCCATTTGCCACGCATATTTTTACTTGGTAAAAGAGAAAAAATGAATGGTTTTTTACGATTGGGGTCGCGAGCAATATATCCTTTAACGGAAAATTTGTTTGGAGTCTTGCCAACACAAATTGTTTGATAAATTTTTCTGACAGTTCGGTTTTTAAATTGCACTTGGATTTCATTTTTTGTCTCCTCATTTTTGGCAAAAAGTAAAACACCGGTTGTATCTTTGTCCAGGCGATGAATTGGCTGTAGATTTACGATGTCATTATTTAATTTTTCAGCTAGTTGAATAGTGTCAATGCCAGCTGGTTTTGAGACGGCAATGATATTTTTATCTTGGTAGATGATATTCATAATTTAATTATAACAGATTTAAGGTTTATCAGCAAGCGAAATAATATAAAAAAAAGAGCGCCTTCACTTGTGCTAGCTTTCGGTGCGCGAGACCAAAGCCGAGGTGCACAAAGTGAAGGCGCTGGAGCGCCACAAGGGGGTGGCAACTCCAAACTGATGCTTCTGGTTGCTAGTAGCGCTGGCAAACGAGCTTCCGGCGCTACCGCACCTATAAGCAATCCCAAGCCCAAGGGATGTTTTTATTGGTGTGCCTTTACTATTGGAATTCCGCATGCTAACTGCCCGCATGGAGAATTCCGTAAGGCACAAAATATATTATATCAAATAAATATATTGCTTGTCAATAGCGTGTCCAGGCAGGGCACATCGGTAACAATTTCGTTTGTTTTTTAGCCAATCTGTTTTGATACTTTTCAATATATTCCATTGGTGTCAGATAATCAAGCGTCTCATGCGGTCTGATAAAGTTGTATGCA
>Ga0210015_1000930_pt1 | contig 29604 bp, 30 predicted proteins | sample CryGeymeta201522_FD_185471 | JGI IMG/M metagenome (GOLD analysis project Ga0210015, IMG submission 185471) | Groundwater microbial communities from Crystal Geyser aquifers in Utah, USA - Crystal Geyser metaG 2015-22 (SPAdes) (version 2) | ecosystem: Environmental > Aquatic > Deep subsurface >... | reverse complement strand
AATATAACTTCCGGTATAAATATATATTCCATATCCCTTTGCTAACAGAGCAATAATTCTTTTAATTCCCGCCTCTATCGGTTTTGCAGCTCCTTTTAAAATTGTAGTCAGAAAATAATTGTTCCCTTTTAAATGTGATTCTATCCCTCTATCTTTCTCTTTGTCTTTATTCTTTATTGCTTTTTTATTTAGAATTTGATTTATGAAGCTAAACCCGGGAATCAAACCGAATAGGTCAAAAAAGTTGTATTCCGGAAAGACAATCAGGCGGCTGTTCTCTTTTGCCGCCTGGTCTACAAAACCGCAAAGCATATCTATATATTTTTCTAGGCTATTTACCGGATAAATCTGCCTTTCTACACAGGATACCCGTATGTCTTCCGGATTAATATCTTTTGAAAGCTTTCTTTTTTTTATCTGTAATTGCTTAAAATATTTTTCTATTCTGTCTAAAGATATTTTCCTGTTAAACCATTTTTCTATTAAAAATTCCATCTTCACTGCATCCATCTTCCTCTAAATATTTTTATCTGCTGATAAAATTCTCGATTCAATTGGGACAGTACATCAAATTGGGAAATGGCTTTTCTTCTCTTCTTATTATCCAACTCAGCAATAATTAAACTTTGCTGTCCACTGTTTCTCGCTAAATAACCATCCCCCTTTTTGGTCATTTCCAAAGGGGCATAGATGACCGATTCTCCCCAAAAACTCTGCTCTCCCAGGAATCCATTAAATCCGCTCTCTATCGCAAAGAATTGATTCTGCTGGACTTCCTGCCACAGTCCGCTTAATGGTAAAGCCCGATTTTTTTCTCCGGTAAATCCTGCCGGGCATAGTACAATATCGGCACCCCTTAAAGCCGCCATCCTGGAAACCTGGGGATAAAAAACATCGGTAGAAATTATTAGTGCCAGTTTCCAATCCTTTATTTCTTTTAACTCAATCTTTTCTCCCCGGGAAAATCCCAATTCTCTTTCCCAGCGGGCTAAATAAATTTGACGCTGCTTAAGCCGGATCTCTCCATTGATTATCAAACAGGTTTCATGATAAATATTGTTTTTTTCTTTTTGCCAGTAACTTCCTGGACAAATGGCTATCTTATGTTCCCGAGATAATTCTTTAACCTGTTCGATGTATTCCCGGGAATCTGCTTCCTTTATTAGACTTCTTAAACTTATATTATCCGGGCAGTTCAGTTGATTAAAAAAAACTCCCGTAAATCCGGGGAATACGATGATATCAACCTGTTCTTTGATCGCTTTTTCCAGATATTCTTCTATTTTATGCACTAAAGTCTTCGGTTTATCTATCCTCTTCCATTCACTTTTTGGCCATTCTACTGAGGCTACCTTCATTCCCTCCCCTCCTTAATCATGACCTAATAAAAGAATATATGAAAAATTCCTTCTTCTAAATATATTCTTTTTATTCTAGGCATAAATATCTCCTAATAAATTTTTAATTCCTTTTAAAAAATAGAACCGTCCCCATTATTTGTCTTATTTTTTAATATTATTTCTTCATCTAAATAAATCGACCTTTCTAACCACCAGACCCATTTACTCCATTTTTCATAAAAACCTTTATTTTCTGCCTTGATATTGATAAAACCACTTACCTTAGCCTCCATCTCATCTGCATAATGAAGAGCAATAGCAGTTAATATACTGGGTAGCTTGGGGGAACCAAATTCAAAATGTCCATGGTGACTTAAGAGAGTATGTTTTATCATTAATTCTAAATCCGGAGGAAAATTGTCTAAGCTCTTTATTTTTTGGTCAATCATCTCTAAACCTATGGCAATGTGACCCAAAAGTTTACCTTCGTCAGTAAGTTCAATAACTTTATCATAGGCATATTCCCTTATTTTACCTATATCATGAAGAATAGCCATAGTAATTAGAAAATCACGGTTTATTTCTTTATATATATTACATATAGCCTCACAAATAGCCACTACATTTATAGTATGCTCAGTTAAACCACCAATATAAGGTTGATGAACTTTTGTTGCTGCGGGAGCTTTTTTGAATTTTTCTATAAATTCTTGGTTCTTAAAAAAACTTTCTAAAAGATTTTTTAAGTGGGGATTTTCTATGGAATCAATTTTAGAAAAGATCTTTTTAATTAATTCATCTAAATTTTTATCTGATTGGAGTAAATAGTCTGAATAATCCAAGGGAATAGTTTTAGTAAGAGAAGAGATTGTTGCCTGAAGGGTTCCATCACTTTTCTTTTTAGTAACATACCCTTGAACTCGGGCAAATTCAATCTTGCCTAATTCTTCTACCTTATCATTAGAAACATCCCAATTTACGGCTTCAATTTCCCCGGTCTTATCAGCAATTTTAAAGAACATATCTAAGGTTTTTTTATCTCTCCTTACTTTAAACTCTATATCTTTTAAGAAAAATACGTCATCAATTTTAGTACTCAAATTTAAATCGTTCACCATCTGTTTTTTAATCAAAACACATCACTACTCCTTTTTTAATAATTCTGAGGTATTTATCATTGAACATAAATATGCATTATATTTTTAGTTAAAATTTAATTTGTTTTATTATATGATTACAACCCAAAAAGTACCTAAAGTAACTATATTTCAAAAATAGTGCAAATAACATCACATAGTACTAATCAACATACCTAGCTAATCCCCAAACCCTTGGCAATTTTCACTACTCTTCATCTTCCCTATTTTGATCATCTTCCTCCTACTATTATTTCAAAGTTGCAGTAGTGAGAATTGAATCTGCATTTCATCTGATAATTTTTCGTTTGTTGTAACGGTTTTCATCGAAGGGTTGAAGTTTTTCTATCCACATTTCCTCAAGCATTTTTAGATCATCAGTGTAGCCCATTTTCGTATCTTCTTTTTGTCTTAGTTGTTCTCTGTCCTTCTCGCCGCCGCCTACCTACCAATTATTCGTTTCGGATTATTTCGCCTAACGTCCCAAGCGTATCTGAAGTCCAGCCGTTCCCCATAAGGCAAAAAAAGATATCCAGATCCCCAATGCTATAGTTAACAGGGAAGTAACAAAATATATTTTAACATTTTCAAAGATAATCCTGTATCCCCAGCCAGACAAATTTAACATTTTACCTATTATAAAACCTATAATCAAATCGGAAATTACCAAACCCAGGCACCAGATAATATAAATAAGATATTTCGCTATTAATATCTTAGTACGAGAAATCGGTAACGAAAGTAAATCTCGGTAAGTATGATTTGAATATTCTCTGCCAAATAAGTAACTGGCGATAAATCCAAATACTATTATTCCCGCAACATCGGCTCCCTGTGATAAATAAAGTGAAAGATAAGAGACCAAATTTACAGGAGTTGATATAGCTTGGGCTGGTGCATTAATACCTTTGCCAGTCCTAAACGCTGTAAGTTTCCTAACGATAAATGCTTAGCCTTGATATTTTGATCATTCAAAAGCCCTACTCTTTCAATAACATTGTCAATTAGTTTTTTATCTTTCAATCTTCGTAAATGCCAATATACTTCAAGGTTTTCCTTCACGGTTAAGTTAGGATAGGAATAGGTGGCCTCACACTATTATATAATATACAAAACAGGCTACTCTTTAAATAGTTTGAATATATTTTCTTTTATTTATTATATAATTTAATCAAGATACATATAAATTAGGCATCCTATCAATACCAAAAAGGTTGATAAAACCAGCAACCCCATCTTTCTACTGATGGTGCGAGCAACGCCTATCATACTAAAAGTCGCAGCATAAAAGACAATAATATAAGGCACATGAAGTGCTAAAATTTCTCGAAACGGGATTTTTAGGACGTAATCTAACATTACTTCCAGAAAGAGATAGCAGAGGATAATAATATGCGAGATTATTATCTTTTTTTTCGCTTTTATTTTTATGTATCCAACAAGGGAAATTGTAAATGGAATTATTAATAAAACGACAGTTATGCCAAAAATTTTTAAGAAAACCGGGGAACCAATTTTTGAGGCAATATATACACCGCTCACCGCTAAATTAAAAATAATTGAACTTCCTACAAAAAGAAGGTCGTGGAGTTTATATAAATAATTTGGTTTAGATTTAACTTCTTTTTCTTTGTCCATTTTATTCCTTTATTTTTTAACCTGCCTCTCTAAATATTTTTCGCCGCGATTCATCGAGAATCTTCCCTTGTCCTATTCTATCTTTTCCATATTCTTTGTTTTTAAAAACAGGGCTAAAATTGCTAATAAAAATAATGGTAAATGTAAAACTCCCAACCAACAAAATTCTCTATTTAGAATAAACCAGTTAATCATATTCATGCCGCCAAATAACAACCCAACAAAACGAGTAATTCTGAAAGTAACTACATTCACCCTTGGATAAGCTGCGATTAATAAAAAAAGCAATATTGGAGTTACCATACAATAAGTCAACATGGCCCCATTAGTGAATAATGAAATAATTGAAAAATCCGGATTGGCAGCATTATCCATTGGAAACCAATAGGACAAAAAAACTACAGGGACTAAAATCCATTTCCATTGAAAATCTCTTGGTTTTGGGTAAACATTCTCGGGTGATAAAACTTCCCATAACCATGAAATTACCACTACCAATTGAAGGATACAGTTACCTGTTAATAAAACAAATCCATAATCATTGGTAAATGCACTATTTTGAAATAAAGAGACCGCTAACAGGAGAACAGATGTGAAAAAAGCAAATATTCGATTAATCCAAATATGGCTAAGAAATATTCCCAATACCATTATCAACATTAATATTTTAAGCGCTGGAAAGATTATCGGATATGAATAAATAATCGGATTTTTCAAAACTTCTACGATTACTTTGGGAATTTCTGTGGTTGGATATTTTATAGCAGAATATGAAGGTAAGAAAAATAAAAATCCCAAGATTAAATAAAGCCACCATTTACTAGTCAAGGATTCAAGCTTGGTTTTAAAATCAATTAAGTTAATCATTATTCCACCTAATATTCATTTATAAATACTCCTTAATTTATTATACTATTTATTTTATTTAATTCGCTCGGTTAGGCGGCAAATTATTATGTAAAAAAGATGAAGATTAAGGCTTAAGAAGTCTCACCGTGGAGGACCCACCCCAACTCCTGGTGCAAAGTCTATTGCCTGGACGGTGCGCATCCAAGCGAGCCCGCCCCAAGTCTCGATGCCACCACCCAGTCGGCACAAGGTCACTTTTTACATGTTTTACATATTTTACATATTGACCAAGACACCATAAGGCATTGTTATCATACCGGTCATTACTTACTTCATTGGTTGTTTCGAGGTGGATAATAAATTTGGTAATAAAATCTTCAAGTGTTTTTCCTGTTTCTCCTTGATAAGCTTGCGTCTGTAGTGTTCGTAAGTAATCACGAGGAGAAGAGCCTATTTCTAATTGTCTTCTGCCTCCTAATGTCTTTCCTCGGCCTTGTTGAGGCATCATGGGTAAACTTTCCACTAATCCCACAGACCAGCCTGGAACGGCACAAATACGTCCATCATTGACTACTTCTAATTTGGTCTGTCCCCGATGATTGCTGGAATATTCTTGAGGAAAATACACCAGCTCGTCTGTATCTAGTGCCTGTCTTAAGGTATCCCATATCCAGACCTGTTTTTCGGTATTGACACGAACAGGTATTAAAGGATCAGAAGGAGAAGGTCTGGTTTGATAAATTTTACCTTCTGCTGCGTGTTTAAGAATAGCTGCTTTCATTCGGTCAATAAAAAGGGGTGTTGGCATTGCCATGGGTGTTAATTCTAAACGATCAAACCCTTGTGGAACTTTTCTGCCTACCAACTTTCTATTATGAGCAAATAGTTCTACAACCTGTTCTTGGGTTGGTACAGGATATTCTCTTCCATCTATTCCAATCACCCCTAGCTTACCTGATTTCGGAAGAAGCGTGAGAATGCCGGTGCGGTTTAAGGTGGTAACGCAACGGACATATTCTCTTTCCACAGGAAATAACTGTTCTGATTGAGTTTTTTTCTTTGGCATAATTTATTTCATTAATTCCTCAAGGTTAATTCCCAAACCTTTAGTAATCTTCATAACCGTTTGGATGTTGGGTTTAGTATTGTTTTAAAACCCTTTATAAATATACTAACAAATTTTATGAAATCAATCAAATTAAAAAATGAGGGAAGCCTGCTTTTAGCCCAAAATGAAGTTCGAGCCGACATTTTTCAGGTTCTTTGGCAGCAAATTTTTAAATTCTAGAAAAAATTAATAAATTTCACTTAACGTTTGCCGATATCTGACATTTGGCGTGCGGCGTATAGCCGCTTGGCGCGTTTTTTGCATAACAACGTGAAGCAAAAATCGTGACAAAGCCAAATGTGCCGAAGGCCGAGCACCGCAGCCATCGCATAGATGGTGAGTAGCGGAGCAGATATCGGCTGTTATATAAAGTTGCGCGCATCGTTTATAAATGATATTTCAATTGCTAATTGCTGGTGATTTTTTTACAAATTCTTTAGAAGTAACTTGATCTAATAAAAATTTTGCAACGCTTGCTCTTGAACTTGTGTTTTAATTTTTCCATAACCATAATAACCAGTCTTAATTGGGGAAATTGCATTGTTATTGAGTAGACCAATTCTAACCAATGTCCAATCAAAATTAGAATTGCGGATAATATCAGATATCTTTTTGATTTCATCGTAGGACTTTCTGAAAAATAATTTAATAATTTTTACAAATAGATTATAACTAAAATCAGATTTATCACAACTATCCTTCACGCTTCCTGTTGAGATAGAGATTATTCTATTTTTATTAGCACCCTTCATTGCCTCAATGATATTTTTCATGCCATTACTAAGTGAAGCATCATTCACTTTTCCAGTAGGACCCAATAATGAAAGAACCACATCCGAATCATTAATTACCTTGGCTATTATATTTTTATCATTTAGTTCCCCTTGAACAATTATTAAATTATCATTTTTTAATTCAGATAATTTTTGTGGTTTACGTGCATATGCTGTTACGAAAAAACCAAGATTGAGAACTTGTTTAATTAGTTCTTTTCCGGTTGTTCCTGTTGATCCAAAAATTGCTATTTTCATATTTTTTCCTTTTGATTAAAAAATCTATGCGCGCAATTTCATATAACATCAGGGATAAAAGAAGTTTTTCTGGAATGAAGTGTAAGAAAAATTTGGGAAAATTGCGAGCAGAGCAATTTCCCTTTTATCCCTTGTTATACGGGGGTCAAAATCTTTGATTTTGAAGCGCAGCGTGTGACGCAAGACTCGGACCTATTTAAAATATTCTGTAGGGAATTTTAGCCATCCCTTTAGAACAAAAATTACAACAACTCCTGTATAAACTATCGAAATCAAAATATCTTTAATTAATTTTTTTCGTGTATATTTGCTCTTTTCTTTGGAAATGACATCTTTCACTCCATGATGCATCATTATAAATCCAATGACATTTGTTATCCAGTAACCTAATATCATTGCAGGGAGAAATAGCTTTTTAGAAAAGAATCTAAATGGCAAAGCAAACACATATGCTAATGGGATATTAACAAATAAATCATTCCACCATGAAACTGGTGAAAGAATATAACCTACGATTGCTAAAATTCCCCCTTTGATTTTACGTTTCATATTTATTAATCTTTTTGTCCGAGTCTGAGTAATATTTCGTATAACTCGTTTTTAGACGAATTGAATGTATAATATCGACCTTTTTGTTGCATATTATACGAACTTGATAAAATTATCAGTGAAATTGCTAATGCTCATTTACTGATTTTATTTTATCAATCCTTATAAAATTATGCAACAAAAATATTTAGAACAAACAAAGCAGGAATTAAGATTTAAGACACAGCTTCGCGACGCATTTATTAGAAAATGGTGTTGATGTCAGGTATGTGCAGGAATTTTTAGGGCATCAGAATATCAGAACAACCCAAATTTATACTCAAGTAACAAATCCAAAACTTAAAAACATTAAAAGTCCACTATGATTAAGAGAATGAGGGAAGCCCGCTTCTGGCCCAAAATAAAGTTCGAGCCGACATTTTTTCAGCTTCTTTGGCAGTTTTTAGAAAACATAAACAATGGATGAATACTGGCGAGTAATAGTGAAAAATGACTTATTTCCAACTGGTGGTGTATGTTCAAAAAAAATAGAACTGACTTTACTTGCGATTGGCACGGCAGGTGAAATTCCCCCCCCCGAATTTTCTATTCTCTTTCCGACCGTCTCACCTTGAAGAAGAAGCAAAAAGGACAATTTCAAGTTTTTTCGTCTTGCTAATCGGGACTAACAAAATCATATATGATTTTGTTCTTTGGTGGCAAATTCTTTTTATTATTTAACTCGAAACGGCCTTTTATCTCTTTTACAAATAATTCGGGTAAATATCTCTACCAGATAGAAAGGCGGTAGATACACCACCTCCAGGCGTAGTCCATTGACCAATTAAGTAAAAATTCTTTAGTCCGGGCAATTCTTTTTTTATGGATTCTGGAATTAAGCTCGGTAGCCAATTCCAGCCCTGTGTACTTCCCATCCAGTTATTTGTATGTCTATGAAATGTGGCTGGAGTAGCAACATTAATTACCTCTATATTGTTAACGATATTTCCAAAGCGCTTATCAAGTATTATAATTATCTCTTGAGTAAGGCGATCTTTTTCCTGGTTATATCCTTCTATATTGCTTTTCCTTAAACTATCCCAGTATTGGTAATTGTCCGTTTTCAACATAACTCTCATACATGTTTTTCCTTCGGGAGCCAAAGTAGGATCAAAGTTATAAATGGTTATGGGAATGCTATTAAGTTTTGATTTTTTATCTATGGTTAATTCTTTATCTAAATGCAATTCAATGGATGTTGGCTCATTTTTAAAAGTTCTGGATATTCCCAGCGAAACAAGCACCATGGAAGGCCATCTGGGATGTTCATCATACAATTTCTTTATTTTATTATCCATATATTTTTCTTCCAGCATTTTAAAAATCGTGTAATAACCATCAGCAGCAGATATTACAATATCTGCATCGTTATGAATTTCACCATTTTCCAGAGTTATACCTATGACCTGATTATTTTTTGTGTTAATTTTGGTTACTTTTGATTTATAGCGAATTCTCCCCTCTAATCCTAAATATTTTTTTTCCAGTAAACGAGCGAATGGAAGCGAACCACCAATTGGATATCCAGAATTTTTATTATGAAGATTACCTAGACTTATAAAAAGGAAAAGGGCTGGATAACGAGAGAAAAAATCCATATTTAAAGCGTGTTTCAATTTTTCACTCTTACATTTTTTGGTCATTTCTTCAATGGATTTACTTCATTTCATTAAGTAATACAATACAGGGGCAACTTTAAATTGATTTAAATAATAATCAAGAGGATTCCATAACTCCAGAGGTTTCGATGGCATCAAATCGAAATTTGCTAATTTTTTTATTCCTTTAATAAAAGAGTGAATAAAACCTCTATCTTCTGGGGCGATTGCTATTAATTCATTTCTTAATTTTTCTGGATCGGTATAAATAGTGGCTATTTTCCCATTTTCATCTTCAATTGTACCTACCAAATGCATCATGATAAAAAATTTTTAGCTGATCTATATTAATTAATTCATTCCAATAATGATATAGCTTAAATTTTGGATTTAATCCACCTATTGAATGTATGCATCCGTCAAATAAATAATCTTTTCTTTTCCAGGCAGTACATAAACCTCCTGGAGTATCGTGTAATTCAAATATCTCGGTCTTGTAGCCATTCATTTGTAAATAACTCCCCGCACTTAAACCAGATATTCCTGAACCAATAATTATTACTTTTTTAGGCATACTATTTATTTTATTACCTCCTCAATATTTACACCTAACGCCTCGTGGATGGCCTCTTCCGGGCACCATCCATAACAGGCGTAGCAATTCTCGCAGTGATGTTACCAAACAGGTCTGTTTTCAACCATTTTAATATTATTTACCGGACAAATCCTGGTACAGATTCCACAGCCATTGCATTTTTCGTCATATTGGAAGCTTCTATCCACCAAAGGTATGAGTTCATTAAAGGGTAAAAGCGATGAATTGGAAAGCCTTTTATATCTACCTAAGAATACAGGCTTTATAATTAGAAGAAGTGGAGCAAAAAGTAATTTGATCAATATACCGCGTGTTTCTAATTTGCCTTTTTTTCGGGTATTAACAATTTCATAAATAACTTCAAGCTTTTTCTTTCAGTTATTGAACATCTTATACTGTTTTTCTTTAGTAAGAATTTTGTTACTCATCGTTACCGTAAATCCTGCGGCCAGTTTAGCACCGCGAGATTGAATAAGTTTACTTAAATTTTCAATGGTCTCACCTGACATGTACCCAGAGGTACAGACTGCAAATAGGTACTTTGAACCGATGTTTTCCAATTTCCTGATAAATCTCCCGATGATCAGCGGAATACCGCAGTCATTAGTTGCATAATAAACCGGGAACACGATCCCGATCACCTCGGCATTGGTTTTTAGGCTTTCTTGATCCATCACCGAAGGTATGGAGATCAGTTTCCCATTCATTTTTTCCGCGATATTCCTTGCCGTAACTAATGAATTCCCGGTGCCTGAAAAATAGTAAATTTCCGTACTCATAACCTACTTCCTCTTTTCGGACCGGCCTGCCTGCCTGCCTGACGGTAGGTAGGCAGGCAGATTGGACGATTTCAAGTTTTTCGTTCCGCTTTTAGCGGAACTCCGAGCTTCGCTCGGTTTGACGGCAAATTCTTTTTTTATTTTAATTTATCCAAATACTTATGTCTATTTTTTCGCCTACTGTTTGCTAAAAATAACTTGCACTGATTGCAATTCCCACAGAAGTCAAAGACAAATGTTTCAACGCTGTTTTTTCCCATAAATCTATTAACTCTTTCCCAATGTCCGTTTCTTCTGCAATCTTTTTCTTTACTTCATCATTGTTTTTGATATGGCTTTCATAAATGGACACTAATTTTTTTATAGTTTCTTCATCTATTTTCTTTTCCTTCAAATAATTTTCGAGCTCTGTCTTATTTTTAAATAAGATAAAATATTTATCTTCTTTTGTATCTAAGGCAACAATTCCCTTTTTAATTTCGTCCGATAAAGTTAAACTATCAACTTGGTCTTTCTCAACCAAGTTAAAAAATAAAAAAGAATATTGTTGCTTGTGAATATTTATCAAGTCCCGACTGCTGATTCCTATGCTTCCACATCCCGCATATTCGATATGCTGAAATTCAGCATTTGTATTTTTGAAATCCAAGAAAGGCTTTATGTGAGTATTTAAATAATTTTTAAAAGTATCCCAAGAGACAATACCGCTATAAGAGGTATATTTTAATAAATAACAAAGAGTAATAATTTTCAACTGATCTATTGTTAGTTTATTGATTGTAGAGATTGCCTCGTTATAAACAATGTTTTTCAATTCTTCTTTTCCAGTTTTGTCATTTTTAATTCTGCTCACGACTAGATTTGCGAGGAGATTCCTTAATTCATCATTTTGTTTCCTCCCGCTAATTTTTGCTGCTTCAATAAGAGTTAGCTGGCTATCGGGTTCTCTAAGTTTTGCGATTTCTTCTTCTGGAAGATCTTTAATTTTATCGGTGAGCAAATTTTTAAATTCATTGACCCGCACATTATAAATAGCCTTAGCCTCGTTTTCAAAAGCAATAAGTTTTTGACCAACTACTGACACAATCAAATCTTTTGCTTCGGAGTATGTCAATCTTTGTTGAATATTTACTTGTCCAATTTGAGCCTTGACTTCTTCGGCCTTATTCTCTATTTTTAAAGACGTAGAATTAATCTTTTCAAAGTCAAAAGTTATTTTCAATTTCTCGATTATATTTTTAATCCAACTAGTTTCGATAATTAAATCCTCTTCAAAATTTTATACATTTTCTTTTCAAGCAATTTCAGATCACCATTTTTATTTTTCCATATTTCCTTAAAGTCTTTATCCCTCATGGTTCTAACATGATTGAGATAAACAGAGGCATAATGTCCGTTAATTTTGTTGATCATAGAGTTACTTCGTTTAATGTCGTTTTTTTCTTCAAGACTATAAACAAATTTATCTATATCTAAAATTCTTACCTCAAAACCGTCGGTTTTAATAAATTTGAAATATCGGTGAGTGTCAATAAATACTTTGGGTGAAATGAACACGGAATATGACTTAATACCATTTTTAATATATTCTTCAAGATGCCTTTGTACAGAAAACGACTCCCTAATATGCTGTTGCGTACCTGTAAGCAAAGTAACTTCTACCAAAACCGTATCTTTATTTTCCAAACATTCGATATCAGGGTTTCCACCTGATGCAAAACTTGTAGGTAAACCTTCGTCATCTGAAATAAAATTAGGCTTTACTATTACATTTGGCAATTTTTTGAGAATAGCTAAGGAAGTCAAAAACTCTAAACGCAAAGGTTGTTCTATTACTTTTAAGATGTCATCTCCGGAAGATTTTTTTTGTGCCAAATTAAGCATTTCAGTTTTAATAGTTTCCCATTCATAATGTTTTACCCATTTTTCTAATTCCTTGTCTGTGATTCTAACAGGCGCCCTATAGACTGAAAGCGTTGCAATCAGATTATTATCAATTGTTCCGATATACTCAAAAAAACGTTTTTCAGAAGTAAAATTTGGGTAAGAAATATAATTTTTCAAAATATAATCTACTGTTGCTATTTCTTTTGTGTTGATGTCAATAAAACGACCACCGCCACGCAAGGAAATTAAACCTGTCAAACGCATTTTGCGAATAAAATCATCCGGATAGTCGCCTAAAATTGAATTATCGTCACGTTTGGTTTCATTTAATGAACCGTAACAAAGCTCTAAAATCGTTTCATTACTTGGCGAATATCCATATTTTTTTCGCAATTTTTTGATTTCTTGATACAGACTTTCTGCATCGTCATTTTTCCAACACAACAGTAAAGGGATTTCTAATTTTGAAATACCTGTACCGTTAAAAGCTTGGTCTTTATTTAAAAGTTGGATTGTCTGAATAAGTAGAATTAAAGGTACATTTTTATTTAAAACTCTACGAAATGGATTGTGGCGTTGATATTTAGCAAAAGCATTAGCAAAAACCATTAGTTCGTTTTCGGGTTTTTCTTTGTCCAGCAACATTTTTCCGCTTTCCGAAAACTTTATTTTCTCGTTTTGCCAATACCATACAAAACCTAACTCTTTGGCTATTTTGAACCAAGTATCAAACCTTGATGCCCAACCCCTGTCAAAACCTGCTTCTTTGTGACTTTGCGGATTGTCAGCAAGTACACGTTCGGATTCTGCTTCGCTTAATTCTATTTCATTTTCCCATTTATCTTTTACGTTTTGCGAAACTTTCATAGGTTGATATAAACCTTTTTGAGTGAGGGTTTTAGCGACCTTCCCAACAATCTCATTCGTCAAAATTTCGCCATCATATTCACTAAAAATGGTTAAGAAATCCTTTAATCGCTCAGGATTTCTAAGTGTCGTAGTAAACAACAACGGTTTGTATTCAGATTGACGTTTTTTCATAGTTTAATAATTAGTAATCAATACCTCTTTAATTTCCTTTTTACTATTATTATGATAACTAATATAATTGCTCTCTATCTTGTGTGTTTTGTATTTTTTCATCCATTTAATCAATAATTCATTTTTGCTTCCGTTATAATGGGTTACATTTGATAATGCAAATTTGACGCCTTTTTTATTTAATTTATCAATTAAGTCTAATAAATCAGATTCAGATTTCTCATCCCAAAATTTATTGTATTCGCTCGCAGTTATTAAATAAGGAGGGTCTAAATAAACAAAATCGTTTTTTGAATATTTTTTTTCAGAAAAAAACTTTCTAAAATCTTTTGAACTTAATGTCATTTTTTTATCGCGTACAAAACCAAAGTAATCATTTAAAGCATTAACAACATTTTTATTAAAATCAACATTCCCTACTGGCAGATTAAATTTGCCCCCGCCATTAAATCTCAACATTCTATTAAAACCATATATAAGCAAAATATACAAAATCAAGGGGTCATTTTTTCTATTATTATTGACACTCTCTCTCAGCTTTTCATATCCTTCTTTATTGAATCTAGCAAAATAAGTCTTTTTCCACTCTTTTTTTAGCGAATTTGGAATCATATCTTCCTTATACGACCTAGATAAATTATATTCGTGTATTATTTTTTCAGCATCTTTAAAAAATTTATTTGAATTGTTTGAGTTTTTAATTAAAAATTTGTGTATATTAATAAGGTTTTTATCTATATCATTTAAATAATATCTTTTTGCTTCAACATTTAAAAATATAGTGCCTCCGCCCACAAATGGTTCATAAAAATTAACTATTTCTTGCGGAAATAAATTAATTAATTGCTTCATTAACTTGTATTTATCTCCAACATAAAACAGTGGAGATCTTTTGATTTTATTATTCATAATTAACCTTAGTTACAAACAAATATTCTTTGTGGTTATTAAAATTTGTGTTTCCGGCATTGAAATGTCTATAACTTTTTTCAAAAATCTTAGTTCTTCCTTTTGTGTTCAAAATCTTTTCGATTTCTTGGAGTGTAATTTTATTTCTCGATGAATTACTTTTCGAATCGTAAGTATTATTATATGACACGACCAAATACTTAGCATTAATATCCTTTACCAATTCGGCAAACTTATTTTTAGCTTGGGTTTTACAATAATCACTCATATTTTCTGGCTCCGGCTTTAATGCTACTCCATATAATTTTGGCTTATCCCATTTAGTTAATGTCTCTAAAACATGGTAAAACCTGCTATATTGTCTAGAGTTATAAGGTGGATCAATGTATGCAATATCTACTTTTATTTTTTTTACTAAAATGTTGGTATCCTCTCTAAAAATAGAAACATTTTTGACGCTAATAGGATCAATCGGTTTCATAAAAAAATCATCTTTTAAAAAATCCTTTTTAAAATAAGCATCATAATGACCAACGGTATTAGCAATTTTATCAACAGCATACAGTAATGAAGCAATGAGTATGTGGTATTCTTTCTCAGTAAGATTATTTTTGTTTTCTTCTATGTTTTCTCTAATAAAGCCAATAATCTTTGATGAATTTTGACTAAAATATTTACCCCCAAAACACTTTGAAAAATAATTGTCTTCCAGATCTTCACCGTAAATATTGTTATAATTTTTGATAATATTATCAATTTTATTTTGATCCCACTCACCAATGCCAAAAAAAGCTTGATAAATTGTATAATTTGAATAAAGAAAGTCGTTCAGTATGATTTCTTTGAAATGTTTTGTAGCTATAGCTGACACAATTCCCGTTCCTGCAAAGACATCAGCAAAAGAGTTTCCTTCGCACTCTTTATTGATAATGGAAAAAATCCACTTTATTAGCTTATGCTTACTGCCAACATATCTACGATTCTGTAATTGGACATGATTTTTTTTTACTTGAGGAATATAAAAGTAATTTTCCTTGATTGTTTCCGCGCTTACCTCATAAGTTGGTTTTTTGATTTCTAATAGATTAAATAATGTTCCCTGTACGCTTTCAGCAACATAATCAACGGTTTGATCGTGACCCTTCAAAGTTTCATAAAAGCTATAATTTCCATTCCTTGCAGTAATAATAAAATCTATAACAGAGATTCCCATTATCTCGCCTGCCTGAACAATTCTTTCAATAATCGCACTATCTTTTTCGCTCGGAGTTGGATCTCCTGTTGGATGATTATGTACTAAAATGATACTTGCGGAATTTAACTCAACAGCTGGATAAAATATTTCTCTTGGGTGTAATAAACTTTTATCAAGTAATCCGATGCTAATTATTTCTTTTTTTATTAAAACATTTCTTGCATTCAGGTATAAACAAACAAGATATTCTTTTTTCTTATCCTGTAAATCATAAGTAAGAGATAAAACATCTTTTGAATTTTTAATAACAATATAAGTTGTGCGATTTTCTTCGTAAAATCTTTTTATTAAAGAAATTGCTGATACAACCTGCAACGCTTTTGCTTGCCCAATTCCTGAAATCTCCAACAGATCATCAATGCTTATATCCAAGAATTTTTTGCCAAATTTACTTATTATTTGTTGAGCAAGTTTTTGAACATTTTTTCCTTTAATCCCACTTCCAAGCAAAATAGCTAAAAGGTCACTTTTGGAAAGTGCGTCAGGTCCCTTTTTTATAAATCTTTCTCTTGGGCGATCTACCTTTGGGATATCTTTTAATTTTGACATATTTATTACTTGATTAAATCCTCAATTGAAACGCCTAATGACTTGGCTAATTTTGCCATGATAACACGGAGGGCTTTTTAATTACATTGCTCTCAATTTTGGTCAGGGTAGTGTATTTCACGCCAGACTTTTTAGCAAAATCCTCTTGGGATAATCCCTGCTTATTTCGATACTTCTTTATATTCTCGCCTATGTTGATTTCTGTTGCCATATTTTCAATTATTTGATAGTACGAAAGTGTTATGCTATTCTTTCAATATAATACTATCAGATTTTATGAATTCAATCAAATTAAAAATGAGGGAAGCCCGCTTCTGGCCAGCCCCGCAGTAGCGGGACAAAGATAAAAAAATCCAATTTGCGCTTAAAATCGGTTGGCGAGCCCTCGCAAAGGGCGAGTCAACAAAAACATTTCCCAACTGGCGGAGAGGGCGGGATTCGAACCCGCGAGACAGGGACTACCTGCCTACTCGATTTCGAGTCGAGCGCTTTCAACCAGACTGAGCCACCTCTCCTTTTAAATCATCGTCTTTCTTGAAAGAATCTTTGTAAAATTAATCGACATTCTTCTTCTAAAACACCGCTTACTACTTCTATTTGATGATTAAATCTCTTATCCTGCACAATATTGATAATGCTGCCTGCTGCTCCAGCCTTAGGGTCAGGAGTACCAAATATTAATCTTTTAATTCTGGCCTGAAGCATAGCATAGGCACACATGGGGCAAGGCTCCAAGGTTACATAAAGGTCTAAATCTTCTAAATGCCAACTTCCTAAATACCTGGCAGCCTCTTGCAGGGCTAAGATTTCAGCGTGAGCAGTAGGATCCTGTAATTCTTCTTTTCGATTATGAACTCGGGCAATTATTTTATTTTGGTAAACAACTACTGCTCCAATTGGTACTTCCTGGTGAGAATAAGCAATTTCAGCTTCTTTTAGAGCTTCTTGCATTAATTCGATATCTTTATCCTTATTTTTTAGCATATTTTAATGAAGACTTTCGGGAGAACTGGTGCGCCCGAAGGGACTCGAACCCTTAATCTACTGATCCGTAGTCAGTTGCTTTATCCAATTGAGCCACGGGCGCACTATAAAAATCTTAATCTTGATTCTATTATAATTTAAATCCTTAGTCAAATAAATAGTCGTTAGTAAATAGTGAATAGTCGTTAGTGTTTGGTTAGTTGGTTATAATGTATTATAGGCAATACGATTTTTATTAATTGAAATTTTAGTTTAATTTTGCTATATTTAGAAAGCGAATTGTTTAACTCTATTTAAGAAGAATAAATACAAGAGGATTATGCCTTAAATGACTAAAATTTTTGAAGACTTAAAAAATAAAAGAATCACTATAATGGGATTAGGATTAAATCAAGGAGGATTGGGAGTTACTCAGTTTTTAGTAAAAGCTGGTGCTCAAATTTTAGTTACTGATTTAAAAACTAAAGAAGAACTAAACCCTTCTTTGGAGAAATTAAAAGGCTTCAATATTAAATATGTCTTAGGCCGACACCGGGAAGAAGATTTTATTAACACTGACATGGTTATTCAAAATCCGGCAATTCCCCACCATTCTAAATATTTAAAGATAGCCCGAAGCCAAGGAATCCCCATAGAAACAGATTTGGGATTCTTCTTCCAACTTTGCCCCTCTAAAAAAATAATTGCCATTGCTGGAACTAAAGGTAAGAGCACGGTATCTTTTCTGATATACCATATTTTTAAAGAAGCCCAAAAAGAAGTAGCCTTAGCTGGTAATATCGGTATTTCTGTTTTAGATATTTTGGAAAAAATCACCCCTCAAACTTGGGTAATCTTAGAAATATCTACCTGGCAGATGGAAGGGATGAAGAAGCATAAATTTAGACCTCAAACTGCAGTTTTAACCAACATCCTACCTGACCATTTAGATCGCTATCCTAATTTTAAAGAATATGCTCAGGCAGAAAAACTAATCTTCCAACATCAAAGATCTAAGGATAACTTAGTAGTAAATTTTGACAATGAAGAGACTATCCAGGTTAAAGAAGAAACTAAATCACAGGTTTACTGGTTCAGCACTAAAGAAAAAATAGAACCAGGTAGTTATTTAGAAAAAGATAATTTGTTTTTTCAATCAGGAGAACATAAAATACCTTTTGCAAAAATTTCTAATCTTACTCTACCTGGAACACACCATCTGGAAAATATTTTAGCGGCCGGGACAGTAGGTTTCATTCATAAAATTCCAGCTGAAATTATTCTAAGGGCTATAAAAAATTTTCCTGGCCTTCCTTATAGATTAGAATTCATTAGGGAGTTCAAAGGAATAAAATTTTATAATGACAGTTGTTCTACTACTCCAGAGGCAACTTTGGCTGCTTTAGAATCTTTTCCTCAACAGTCTATTATTTTAATCTTGGGTGGTAAAGATAAAAAATTAGATTATGAAAAATTAGGGAAAGCCATCGGGAAAAATAAAGAAATTAAAAAGATTATCCTCTTGCAACACCCAGATTATGATGCCTCCCCAAAAATATTCTCTGCCTTAAAAAAATATTTTGATCCAGAAAAAATTATCCTTGCTTCAAACCTGAAAATAGGGGTGGAAGCTGCCCTGCAAAAAACCCAACCAAACGAGATTATTCTTCTCTCTCCTGCTGCCGCTAGTTTTGGAATGTTTAAAAATGAATTTGACCGGGGAGATCAATTTAATACCGCAGTAAAAAATCTCAAGCGGCAAAAACCATAATTAAGGTCTTTTAGGGAAAAAACTTTAAAAATAATAGAAAAATTAGAATAAATTTATCTTTGCCATTCCAAAAAAATAGAGCAAGGCAATGATCAAGGGCTGATGGATCAGGTAAATAAATAATGAATGTTTTCCTAAAAAACAGAAAATTTTTATCACTGAAAAAGAAGAAAAATTAGCCAGCTGAAATTTCCGAGAGTAATCTGGATAGAGCAAGTTACCAAAAAATATTCCGATCAAAACTAATCCAAACCAAGGTAAAAGCGGAAAATAGTCCACTGAATAAAATTGAGCTGGTCTAAACCCTAACCAGGATAACCAATAAAAATTAAAAACGAAACCCTTTAAATAGGCACCTAAAAATAGGCAAAATAATCCAATTAATAGGTTCCAATAGCGAAGTTTAAGAAAAGGATAAGCTAAAATAATGGAAATTCCGATCAGATGAAGTATGCCAAAAATAACAAAACCTTCTCGCAAAAAAACCCAGGTTACTAAAGTGATAATTAAACCCCAAGAGAACACTTTTAAACCTCTACGGAGATATTTTAAAAATAATCTCGCCTCTTTAGTATCGGAAGAAATATTTTTTGTCCGGGAGAAACTTATGCTAATAGATACTCCGACTAAAAAAATAAATATCGTGGCGGTTGCCCGAGCAAAATACATCCAAAAACCAGAATAGACATTGATATTGTAATGAGCAAAATAGTGCAGATTATAAAGTAAATGGTAAAGCACCATCATAATGATGGCAATTCCCCGCAGAAAATCTATTTCCCAAAAACGTTCTATCGAACTTTTTTTCATATTTTACCATCCGTTTATATTCATATTTTTTAACTAATTTATTATTTGATTAATTCTAAAGCAATCTCCACCATCTGGTTAAAAGTCTTCTGACGTTCTTCGGAAGTAGTTTCTTCTTTAGTCACCAAACTATCGGAAACTGTTAAAATAGAGAGGGCATTCACCTTAAATTTTGCTGCTAAAGTATATAATGCCGCTGTTTCCATTTCCACCGCTAAAATTCCATATTGAGCCCATATTTTCCAGGAATCAGGTTTATCTCTATAGAATGTATCTTCAGTTAACACACTTCCCACCTTTACTTTTATTTCTTTTTTTAAGGCAACATCATAAGCTTTTTTTAATAAGTGAAAATTGGCAGTGGGAGCGTAATCTACCCCATTAAAGCGTATTTTATTAATATTCGAATCTGTCGATGCACTCATGGCTAAAATAACATCTCTTATTTTTATATCCGGCTGCATCGAACCACAACTTCCGATGCGGATCAAATTTCCAACTTTATAACTGGAGATAAGTTCATTAACATATATGGAAATGGAGGGAATTCCTATGCCGGTGCCTTGAATGGAAACTTTTTCGCCTTTGTAAATTCCGGTATAACCATACATACCTCGCACCTCATTATAGCAGGTAGCTTTAGTAAGAAAGTTTTCAGCAATATATTTCGCTCTTAAAGGGTCTCCGGGAAGTAAAACTGTACTGGCAATATCTCCTTCTTTTGCTCCAATGTGTATACTCATTCCTATTATCACCTTCAATTATCTTTTATTTATTTATAGTACATATCCTAAGGTAAGCTAACCTTTGGATTAATAAAATTCAATTAATATATCATCTAAGAATTACTGCTTAAATTTAAAATAGACTTTTCAATATATTGTCGAAATTTTTTACTATTCATTTTATCGTGCCTGGCATCATAAGTAACATGATTTTTATTATAAAGGGAATTTTGAGCAAATATAACAAATGAACCTTTGAAATATCTGGAAATTTTTCTTGCACTTTTAGGTAACAGTATTCTATAACCATTTTTATCATATCCCAGATATCCTTTTTCCCATATTTCTTTTTCTACATAACGACCTGGTTCTATCTCGGTTAATTTTTCTTTAATCAAAGATAAATCAAGATTAGGAGTGAAGGGTTTTAATCCGCCAGTTTCTAATCGAAAGTAAGCCCAATCTATATGAGTGGGAAAATAATTGAATTCCAATACTTTGGGTTTAACAATCCTAACTGAATGTGGAGTTCTTAATTCAATACTTCCTTTCTCAAATGATTTTTCTACCTCTACTAGATCATGACCTCCCCCGACAGGGAATAAAGTATGAGCTAAACTGTTTATAGAACTTATCTTATTAAGAACAGAAATTATACTATCCATATCTTTCCATTTGCAATTGTTTGGGATAGCCATAGGAAATAATTCCCGAATAGTCTTCTCCCAAACAATTAAATTATCAGCTTTTAAATCACCTCTATCAGATAATTCCATATTTTACCTCCTCATAGATTTTTTAAAATATATCATTTTAATCTTAATTAAAAAATAAAAAATTTGCTAATGTCTTTCTAAAAAACTCTAGCAAATTTTAGATACTTTATTGTTAAGCTATTAAACCCAACACCCTCATTGCTTAACCTATTCAGGCAGAGATGAGGGTCATATATTTTAAAATCTAGCAATGGATATTCCCCCTTTATCCTTTTTAGTTTTATATTTCTCTCTAAGCTAATCCAGGATAGTTAATCTTAATCTAAATTTGGGGTAGTGTTTTTTATAAATTACTTCCGTAAAACTGGCGGAGAGAGAGGGATTCGAACCCTCGGAGCAGGCTTACACCCGCTCAATTGCTTAGCAGGCAACCACCTTCGACCACTCGGTCATCTCTCCGTTTAAAGTATAACATAATAATATTTTTCAGGCAAGGAAAATTAATAGTTAATTTTTATATTAAATTGACTTAAAAAACATAAAATTTATTAACTTGCGATAAATATTAGAATATAATAGAATATGCTAAACAAAATTATAATCTAGGGATAAAGGGGAACTAAAAAGTGAAAAAATATCAATATGATGTAATTGTGGTAGGAGCGGGACATGCTGGCTGTGAAGCGGCTTTGGCTGCTGCCAAGATAGGCGCTAAAACGCTTCTGGTTACTTCTAATTTAGATAATATTGCTTTAATGCCTTGCAATCCTTCTATTGGGGGTCCGGGAAAAGGGCATGTAGCTCGAGAAATCGACGCCTTGGGTGGAGAAATGGCTAAAAATACTGATAAAGCTACTATCCATATAAGAATGTTAAATACCAGTAAAGGTCCGGCGATGTGGGCCTTACGGGCACAAATAGATAAAAAATTATATACTCAAGAAATGATATATACCCTGCAAACCCAGGAAAACTTAGATTTAAAACAGGAGATGGTAACCGAATTAATAATAAATAATCAGCAAATAGAAGGAGTAATAGTCAAAAGTGGTTTAAAATTTTCTTCGCCTGCCGTAATTTTAGCCACTGGTACCTTTTTAAATGGTAAAATCTATATCGGAAAAACCACCTACGGAGCAGGAAGAGGAGGTGAACTTGCCTCGATTAACCTTGCCGAGAACCTCAAAGAACTGGGTTTTAAAATAGGGAGATTAAATACCTGCACTCCGCCTCGGATAGACAGAAGAACAGTAAATTTTTCCAGTATGAAAGAACAAAAGAGTGCCGATATCCCTTTAGCCTTTTCCTTTGAAAATGAGGGCAAAATATATAAAAATTTTTCGGTATTTTTGACTCGAACCAATCAAAAGACCCATCAAGTAATTCGTAATAATATCCATCGGGTGCCCCTTTCCAATGGCACTATTCAAAGTGCAGCCATTAGATATTGCCCCTCGGTTGAGGATAAAATAATTAGGTTCCCCCAAAAAGAATCTCATCAGATATTTTTAGAACCAGAGGGTTACCATACGGAAGAAATTTATCTCCAAGGATTTTTTACCAGTCTACCTGCTGATGCCCAACAAGAGGCCCTACATACTATCAGGGGACTAGAGAATTGTGAAATTATCAGATATGGATATGCTATTGAATATGATATTATTTACCCTAACCAATTAAAATACTCATTAGAAACTAAAATGATTAGAGGTCTATTCCTGGCGGGGCAGATAAATGGAACCTCAGGTTATGAAGAGGCAGCTGAACAGGGACTAATGGCTGGTATAAATGCAGTACAGCTTATAGCTGGAAAAAACCCCTTAATTCTGGATCGTTCAGAGGCCTATATTGCCGTAGAGATAGATGATTTAGTTACTAAAAGTGTGACTGAGCCCTATCGGCTAAGAACTGGTTTAGCAGAATATCGACTTCTATTAAGACAGGATAATGCTGATTTAAGGCTCATTTCTTATGGATATAAAGTGGGATTAATTGCGGAAGAAAGATATAAAAAATTTATAAAGAAAAAAGAATTAATTGAAAAAGAAAAAGAAAGATTAAAGGAAGTAATTATTCATCCTACTGAAGAAGTAAATAATTTACTATATAAATTGAATACTACCCCACTTTCTCAAGCCGCAAATTTAACTACTCTGCTTACCAGACCAGAAGTAACTTATCAACAGACTGTTTCCATTGATCCCCAAAGACCAAAACTTCCTACTGCGGTAACTGAGCAAGTGGAAATTCAAATAAAATATGCCGGATACATTAAGCGCCAAAAAACGCAAGTAAAAATATTTAAAAAATTAGAAAATTATAAAATACCTCAAGGTATCGACTATTTTAAAATTCACGGTATCTCTCATGAAGGACGAGAAAGATTCTCCGAAATTCAACCTATCTCTTTAGGACAGGCTAAAAGAATCTCCGGAATTACTCCTGCTGATATCACTGCCTTAATGATAAATATCGAAAAAATGAAAAGAACAAAAAAGTAGGACTGGCGAAATCCCTGTCCTGCTAATAATTAACACTAACGCTTCCTTTGATCTCTGTCTGGTTGACCAGCATATCAGACACTGGACATGTTTCTTCAACCATTTTATGAAGTTGAAATACCTTTTCTTCAGTAGCTTTTGTTTTTATTTGTACTTCATATCTAATCTGTTTAAACCCTCTTCTCTTTTTACCTCTCTCATCAACCCAACCACCAGGAATCATATCTCCTTCTAAACTAACGATTAAATCCTCTATATCTACTTCAAATCTTTTAGCATAACTTTGGTATGATAATGCTATACATCCACCCAAAGCTGTTAATAATAACTCTACCGGGTTAGGAGCAGTATTAGTACCTCTTAACTCTAAAGGTTCATCGATACCAATCTTAAATTCTCTTATTTCGGTTTCGGCTTTGAAGCCTTTCAGCCATTTAGTCTTAGCTTTATAAGTTCGAACTTTCATTTTTTACTTACCTCCTATAGACAGGCGAGCCTGCTCCTGTGAAAACAGGGGATGTCTGTCCTACTTATTGATTAATTGATAATAATTAGTAAACTGGCAAATTAATTAACTAATTTTTCTGCTGCTTTTAAGGTATTCTGCATCAACATAACATTGGTTATTGGCCCAACTCCTCCCGGAACTGGAGTTACAAGAGATACTTTACCTAAAACTTCATCATAAGCTACATCCCCCACTAATTTTCCTCCTACCTCATTGGTACCCACATCGATAATTATTGCTCCCTCTTTAACCATATCTCTTTTAATTATTTCAGGTTTCCCAACCGCTGCAATTAGAATATCTGCCTGACGGGTAAAATAAATTAAATCTTTAGTTAGAGAATGACAAACAGTAATAGTAGCATTAGCATGTTCCTTTTTTTGTAAAAGAATAAGAGCCATAGGCCTTCCTACAATATTACTCCTTCCTATAATAACTGTATGTTTTCCTTCTACTTCAATATTTTCTCTTTTTATTAGTTCATATACCGCATAAGGTGTACAGGGTAAAAACTCTGGCTTTCCTAAAGCAAGTCTTCCCATATTGATAGGATTAAAACAATCTACATCTTTAGAAGGATTGACTACTTCCTGAATTTGATCCTGATTTATATGTTTAGGAAGTGGGACTTGCACTATAATTCCGCTTATTTTTTTATCTTTATTCAAATTATTGATAAGTTTAAGAAGCTCTTCTGGGGAAGTCTCTTTAGATAAATTATGTTCCTTAAAATTAATAGAAACTTTTTCACAGGTCTTACCTATCATTTTTACATAAAACAAAGATGCCGGATCTTCTCCTACTATAATTACTGCCAATTCAGGAGTTATTCTATTTTTTTGAATAAAATCTTCTACCTTTGTTTTTAAGGACTCAGTAATTTCTTTCGCTATTTTCCTTCCATCAATAATCTTGGTTATCATAAATAATATCTCCTCTTTTTGATTAATTTTTTAAATGCATTTATTAAATATAGTCAAAACATTAAATTATATATTGATATATGAATTTCAAACTAATTTTTAATTATTCTAACCTCTTTAAATATTAACTAATGCTTTAAAGATCTCGACTCCCTGGTTTAATTGCCGGAATTCCTTTTTTGCATAAAGGGCATACTTCGGGTAAATAAGTCTTGATGTCTAAAGTCAATAAACTTTGAGTCTTAACTCCAAAATCAATCTTTCCCCCACTACGATCAATTAATGCTCCTACTCCTACCACTTTCCCTTGTCTTTCTTTTACTATTTCTATAACTTCTCTTACCGAACTCCCTGTGGTAGTGACATCTTCCACCACCAAAACTTTTTCTCCTTTTTTTATCTTAAAACTACGTCGTAAAGTCATCTTACCATTTTCTCTTTCCGTAAAAATTGCCCTAACCCAGGGTCCTAAAACTCGAGCCATTACATGAGCCATAATAATAGCACCCACGGCAGGTCCCACAATTACATCAACGTCCTCACCTCTAAATTTTTTTCCTAACTCGCTACATAAATTATTCATAAATTCTGGATACTGCATAACTTGAGCACATTGAATATAAATATCGCTATGCACACCTGAAGTTAATTTAAAATGTCCTTTTTGAATTGCTCCTGCTTCTTCAAATTTCCTCATTACCTCCTCAGTATTAATAATCATCTTTTAAAACCTCCTCCATTTCTTTTAAAATTTCTTGAGACACCTTTACTGGATTGGTGGCATTGGTTATGGGCCGTCCGATTACTATAAAATCAGCCCCTAATTTTATGGCTTCCTGGGGAGTCATTATCCTTTTCTGGTCATCATCAGATTTACAGACCGGACGTATGCCGGGAGTTAAAATCACAAAATCTTCCCCGCAGGCAGCTCTAAGCGCTTTAATCTCCCAGGGAGAAGCCACCACTCCATCAAGACCAGCAGCTTCCGCCAATTTAGCTAAATGAACCACTTGTTCTTCTATACTTTTTTTTATGCCAATTTCTTTTTCTAATATTTCTTGATTAATGCTGGTAAGTAAGGTCACTCCTAAAATTAAAGGTTTGCTGATGCCTAAGGCAAAACTTAATTTTTTACTTGCTTCTACTGCCGCCTTCATCATTTCATATCCACCGGAAGTATGGAGATCAAAAATATATACCCCTAATTTGCTAACTACTTCCGCTGCTCGAGCAACGGTGTTGGGAATATCGTGAAACTTTAAATCTAAAAAAACTTTACCTCCTTTCTCCTGTACCATTTTGATAACCTTAATCCCTTCAGCAGTAAAGAGTTGATTCCCAATTTTAAAAACCCCCACATAATCAGTCAATTTATCAACCAATTCCTCTGCTTTTTTAAAGTTATTTACATCAAGGGCCAGGACCAATCTTTCCCGTGCGGATAATTTCATTATTTTCCCTCCTATCTTTTATTTTAAATCTTTAGGCTACCTACCAATTCATTTATATCTTTGATTTTATTCTCTACCAGATATGCTTCTATTCCCTTTATAATTTCTATTGCTGCTTGGGGATTAACTAAATTTGCAGTCCCTATGCTTACTGCTCTCGCCCCAGCAATTATAAATTCCAGGGCATCCTCTGCCTTCATTATTCCGCCCATCCCAATTATAGGGATATTTACGGTCTGGAAAACCTGCCATACCATCCACAGAGCTACCGGCTTTACCGCCGGACCAGATAGCCCACCACTGATATTAGCTAATTTAGGTCTTCTTAAGCTGACATCTACAGCCATTCCTACTAAGGTATTTATTAAGGATAGAACATCGGCTCCAGCCTCTTCTGCCGCATGAGCAATTACTTTAATATCGGTCACATTGGGAGATAATTTTACAATCAGGGGAAGGGTAGTGACTTTCCGAATATTATTTACCACTTTATAAGTTAATTGAGCATCGCTTCCCCATACTATTCCTCCTTTTTGGAGATTAGGGCAGGAAATATTAATTTCCAGACCGGCAATCCCTTTTTCTTGAGAAATATTATCTAATTTTCGGGCTAATTCAACATATTCTTCAAGGGTATCCCCGGAAATATTTATTATTACCGGGGTAGTAAATTTTTGTAAATAGGGTAATTTTTTATTAATTAAAACTTCTACTCCTACATTTTGTAAACCAATAGCATTGAGGATGCCGGAGGGAGTTTCTATAATTCGAGGAGGTGGATTTCCCCTCTTCGGTTTTAGAGTAATTCCTTTTAATACTATTGCTCCCAATTTATCCAAATCAATAAAGGGAGAAAACTCTTCGCCATAACCAAAAGTCCCTGAGGCGGTCATTACTGGATTTTTCATCCTTATTCCTCCCACCTCTACCTCTAATCGGGGTTTTTTAGTCATCCCATATCACCTCGTTAGCCTTAAAGACTGGCCCATCTACACAGACTCTTTTATAATCATATTCTTCTTTATTATTCTTCTTTTCTTCTGCCTGTGCGTTACCTGCAGACAGGTTGGTTTTTATTTTACAAACACACCCCAAACATGCTCCAATTCCACAACCCATATGTTCTTCCAAAGATACCTGACTATCAATATTTACCTTTGAGGCAATCTCAGCAATCTTTCTCAACATGGGTTTTGGTCCACAAGTAAATATCTGATCCGGCAACCATCCTTCTTGGATATCTTCTTCTAATAAATTAGTAATCAAACCCTTATGTTTATAACTTCCATCATTAGTAACAATATCCACCTTTGCCCCTAAACTTCTGAAACTTTCCTCACCCAGGACCAGTTCTCTTTTTAAGGCACCTATCAAGACTCGTACTTCCTTACCTTGTCTTATAGATTCTTTAGCTAAAGCCAATAAAGAAGCAACACCTATGCCTCCACCAACTATCATAATCTTCTGACTTTGGGGGTAAATATTAAAACCATTTCCAAGGGGACCTAAAATATCTAATTCATCTCCCCTGACCTTTTGGGATAATAATTTGGTGCCTTCTCCCACTACCTGGAATAAGATAAAGATCTCTCCTTTTTCTTTATCTATCCTGTGGATACTTATCGGTCGGCGGAGTAGAGGGTAATAATCCTGACTGCATTTAATATGCATAAATTGCCCCGGAATGGCTTCTTGAGCTATTAATGGAGCTAATAATTTGATTAAAAAAATATTGGGAACCACTTCTTCTTTTAATAATACTTTGGCTTTAAGTTTTAAAATCAAACTCATCAACTTTCCTTAATTTAATGTTTACCTATCTAGTAGAGCGTTCTCTAAATATCTTTACATTTTGTTCTGTCATTGCGAGGAGCAAAGCGACGAAGCAATCCCTTGATTTGTAAGGACTTGAGATTGCTTCGCTATCGCTCGCAATGACAAATCATTGTAACATTATTAAAGAAACGCTCTACTAGTTAGTTTTTGGTTAACCGCTACCCTAATAATCCATCAACCAACTAACCAGGTAACCAATTAACTAATTAACCAAATACGAATCTAGTTTTACGTTATTTCTATATCTTTTATCGCTATTCCTACTTGGTCTTCCCCGTCCACTTCCGTTAACTTGACTTTAATTATCTCTTTCTTGGAAGTAGGGATATTTTTACCGATATAGTCGGCCCGAATAGGAAGCTCCCGATGTCCTCTGTCTATAAGAACCGCTAATTGTATCACCTGGGGTCTTCCTAAATCTACTATTGCATCCATTGCCGCCCTAGTGGTTCTTCCGGTATAAAGGACATCATCGACCAGTACTATTTTTTTCTGGGATACATCAAAGGGTATTTCCGTTTTGCGCACCAGTGGCTGACGGCTAACCTGGGATAAATCGTCCCGATAGAGAGTTATATCTAATATTCCTACCGGAATTTCTTTCTTTTCTATCTTGAAAATCTCCTGGGCTAATCTTTTGGCCAGAAAAACTCCTCTGGTCCTTATTCCAACAAGGGCCAAGTCAGCAATCCCTTTATTTTTTTCCACTATCTCATGGGCAATTCTTACTAAGGTCCTTCTAATCTCATTTTCCCCCATCACCACAGTCTTTTCCTGTATATTCATTTTTTTAAACCTCCTCTTCTACGACACCTATATTTAAATAAAATAAAAAACCCCTTTCCAACCTATTCTGGCTGATAAGGGGGTAATAGTTTTTCCTTATCAGCCTCACTGGACTGATCTTAAAGGAAGATATATTTTATTTATATAATAAAATATCCTCTTATTAAATGGCTAATAAGAGGATATAATTTTCTCTTTTTATCCCCTTATTAGTCTCTCCGTACTATTTTAAAAGGGCAATTATAATTTGTTTTTATAATAATATATTAAAAGCACTCAGCAGTCAAATAATTTTTGTGCGTTGTCCAGGA